>Ga0207889_1000060_pt1 | contig 93828 bp, 76 predicted proteins | sample LinPmetageLP47_FD_184058 | JGI IMG/M metagenome (GOLD analysis project Ga0207889, IMG submission 184058) | Marine viral communities from the Pacific Ocean - LP-47 (SPAdes) | ecosystem: Environmental > Aquatic > Marine > Oceanic | place: Pacific Ocean | collected 2011-06-12 | reverse complement strand
ATGCGTTTCTAAAGTCGTTGAAACTACCGAAAAAGCAAGCCGTAAAGACAACCTGGAGAAACAACCTTGATGCTGGAATGTCACGTTTGAACCCACATTTTTATGCTGTAAGTAAATGACGCCTAACTTTTAAATAAGGGGCGCAGGCGCGTGGGCTAAAATGCGAAGCAGCCCACGTGTATGCGTCCCAGCGAACGAAGTGAGTGCCTTTATTTTTTTGTTAGGCATGCTCCCAAAACTTCCTTGCAGCATTTGCAAAATCTATAAATGCCTTTGAATCCGAAAAACTACGAGACGGTATTGTATGGAACAATCCTGGTGCTATTTGGATATACAGAATAGGGCCATGCACTTTTACGGAGAGAACTCCAGACCATTTCGTAAGGGTTTCATTCGCATCCGTTTTTTCAAATAACCCAGCTTCCGAAATTTGGTAAATATGAGTGCCTAATACTCCATTTGATTGCTTAGACATTATAAGAAGGCAAAAAACGTTTATTGCGAATGATAGCGCTGCACCTAAAAATCCAGAGAATAAAGCTATGAAGAAAGCAGTAGCCCAGAGAACTGGTGAGTCTGGAAGTCCACTTTTATAAAATGAAAAGCATAGTACGAGTAGAGAGATCCCCAAAATAAAGTAATAAGTTCCTTTACTTCTTAGTGCTACAGATAGATTTAATTTCAGCAGATCCGATCTGACAATGTTAGTTGTAATTTCCATGTTACTCCTGAATGCCTAACTTTTAAATAAGGGGCGCAGGCATGTGGGGCATAATGGCGAAGCCGCCCCGCGTGTATGCGTCCCAGCGAACGAAGTGAGTGCCTTAATTTTTTTGTTATGTGCCAAGCCTCAATCTCCTTCCGAATTTACATTAGGTGAGTTTGGGTTATTTGCCATATAACCTTTCTCTGAAATACCAGGCTTAATTCCTTTAAGTATTCCATACGCCACTATTGGGCCAAAAATTGGAGCGAACAAAGCGAATACTCTATAACGTTCTAATTCATTTATTTTCTTTGAAGCGTACCTATTATTTTTAATTTTCTGAAGCCTCAAAATCACCTTGGATACCTGTGATGTGACAACAATTGCAAAAACAAAATGAACTAGAAGTACAGCTAATAAAACGATAATAATTTTGGTTTCACTCATGGCACATAACTTTTAAATAAGGGGCGCAGACATGTGGGCTATAATGCGAAGCAGCCCACGTGTATGCGTCCCAGCGAACGAAGTGAGTGACTTTATTTTTTTGTTAGGTGCGGTCATAAATAAACCTCAGCACCTTTTCCGAGCCATCCTCTAAATCTACAGTTGAATCTAGTGTTGCACCAGAGGATTCTATAAGCTTTGCAGAAGCAATATTACTTTTGTAGCAGTGAATATGCACCGCTGTAATATCTATTTTATTTGCCTGTTCGATGGTTTGAGATAGCAGGCGTTTTCCAACGCCCTTGCCTCGATAACTGGGCCTGATACCTAAACCTATATGTCCGCCAGCATGTTTTAATGAGTCGTTTAGTGTGTGGCGTAAATGGGAGCAGCCAACGATTTCTTGATTTTCGATGAGCCAGAAAGTGGTATTAGGCACCATATGATTGGGTAAGTTGATACCCTTTGAATAATTGCTTAACAACTGAACGAAAGCAGGAAAGTTTGAACAATCTAAATCCATTGGATAGGGATAGCGTTCTTCGCTACCCAATTCCTTGATGTAGTCCAAATAACTATTTTCGAATTCAACTAAAGGATTAATGAGCATTCAATATCCGAGAAGCACCTAACTTTCCAATAACGGGCGCAGACATGTGGGGCATAATGGCGAAGCCGCCCCGCGTGTATGCGTCCCAGCGAACGTAGTGAGTGAGTTTATTGGCTTGTTAGCTGACATTGCCAATAACTACCACCGATTCTTGGTTAATAATGAACTGATATCCAAAAGCTAAAATAATTGCAAATATACTAAGAATATTTAGATAAAATGACATTTGCTTATAGCTTTTTTCATTGTCTCTTTTGTCGTAGTGGTCAATTACGGTTAACGCCGCGTTTATAGCACTGGAGACTAATGCTACGCAGAAAAATAGTAACGGCATGCCAGTTAATTCAACAGAACCAGAGCCTCTTACGCCAGGGTAGACCAATACATCGTTAATGCCAGCGTAGAAACATATACCGATTAAAAAAAGAGCCCAAATGATATTAAAAATTCGCGTCGAATTAGGGATTTTGTTCGGAGAGTAATCTTCCATGAATCCTCTTGGCAGCTAACTTTTAAATAAGGGGCGCAGACATGTGGGCTATAATGCGAAGCAGCCCACGTGTCTGCGTCCCAGCCCGCGCAGCGGGCGTGCTTGATTTTTTTGTTATGTGCAATTGTTAATTAGTCAAGAGAAGCACGAACAAACTACCAAGTATAGTAACAAATAAACCTATACCAATTAGCCCAATAGGTTTTTCATACCATGCTTTTTCTGTAGTTTTTTCTTGAATAGCTGCCTTCGTATTTTCTACGGCAACCTGTAGATCTTCACGTATGAATGTACCGGGCTTCGCTTCTTGAAGGTGTCTTCGAAGTATCGCATCAAAACCGTGTAAGTCTTTTAGCTTCGCTTCTGCTAAAAACTTTCCTTTTGTTAAAGCGATTAGTTCATCTCTTTGAGAAGAACTTGATTCAAAGCTGAGTTTTTTCATCGTGCCTCCTTGCACATAACAATTTAGTGTACGGAAAAAATCCTTTATGCAAGGCGGAAAGTTTCCATATATCACCCAAATAATATTTTAACTTTCGCACGTAAGTTAACTTATATCAATATCCTACACTTTGTATCTGAAAACACTGTACTTAAGTACGGAATGTTTCCTTTTTATTTTACGGCGTACTAAAAAATCGTAATGCTGTATGTAATTACAGTTTAAATGTGAAAAATAAAAATGAAATCAATGTTTATGCAAATGGTGGTTCAACACATGCGAAATCACCGTTACGCTAAGCGCTCTATACAGCTTTATAGTGGGTGGATTGTTAGTTATATTCGGTTTCACAATACTAGGCATCCTGCCGAGATGGGAGACAAAGAAGTAGAATTGTTTCTATCTCACTTAGTGAATAAAAAGAATGTAGCACCGGCTACTCAAGCCAGCGCACTCAATGCGTTGGCATTTCTTTATCGAGACATACTAGAAAAGCCTCTTTCCTTGAGCCTTGATTTTGTTACAAGTCGCAGGCAAGCCAAGTTACCTGTTGTGCTTACGCAAGACGAAGTGGTAGCGCTGTTTGCTCAACTTCCTGCTCATTTAAAGTTACCTATTTCGTTACTTTATGGAAGCGGGTTACGTTTAATGGAGGCTGTGAGGTTGCGTGTAAAAGACATTGATTTCGACTACAACGCTATTCGAATATGGGATGGTAAAGGCGGCAAACATCGTGTTGTTACTTTAGCATCAGAGCTAAAACCTGGGCTTAATCGGCAAATAAGTGTAGTTGAAAGTTACCTTATTGCAGATTTAGATAACCCTAGTTACCAAGGGGTATATTTGCCTCATCGTTTGCGTGTTAAATACCAAAATGCGCCTAAAGAACTTGGATGGCATTATCTTTTTCCTTCTGCGCGTTTATCGGTTGATCCCGAGAATGGAAAAACGCGTCGACATCATATTGATGAATCAAGCATACAAAAGGCGATAAGAATAACCGCAAGTGCGTGTGGGCTTAAAAAGAAGGTTACGCCGCATACCTTACGACATTCATTTGCTACTCACCTTTTACAGTCGGGTGCCGACATTCGTACTGTGCAAACGCAACTTGGTCATTCTGATGTGAAAACTACGCAAATTTACACTCATGTATTACAACAGGGGGCGCAAGGGGTAGTTAGCCCGCTTTCCCGTGTTTTAAAATAGTCGTGTTTGCTCAAGCTGTATTGTGCTTTACGAACCTCATGCAACAAAAAAGGGCCCGAAGGCCCTTTGAAATAAAACGTAAATAATTAATTAAACACGTTCAAATACAGTGGCTATACCTTGGCCTAAACCAATACACATGGTGGCTAAGCCTAGCTCTACATCTTGCGATTCCATCAGGTTAATCAAGGTACCTGATATACGTGAACCAGAACAACCTAGAGGGTGGCCTAGTGAAATGGCGCCGCCGTTAAGGTTAATCTTGTCATCAAGATTGTCCATCCAACCTAGTTGCTTAATGCACGATAGTGCTTGGGCAGCAAAGGCTTCGTTGAACTCAGCCAGTTGAATATCGTCCATGCTAAGGCCAGCACGTTTTAGGGCTTTTTGTGTTGCCGGTACTGGGCCGTAACCCATAATAGCTGCATCACAACCTGCCACTGCCATTGAACGAATTTTAGCGCGAGGTGTTAAACCTAGTGCTTTCGCTTTGTCGGCAGACATAAGCAACATGGCAGACGCACCGTCAGACAACGCTGATGATGTACCTGCTGTAACGGTGCCGTTTACTGGGTCGAACACAGGGCGAAGTTGCGCCATGCTTTCAGCTGTGCTTTCTGGGCGAATAACTTCATCATGGTCAATCAGTTTAAGCGTACCGTTGGCATCATGGCCTTCGATAGGCACAATCTCGTTAGCCCAGCGGCCTTCAAGGTGTGCTTTATGCGCTAGCTGATGCGAACGTGCGCCAAACGCATCTTGCATTTCACGAGTGATACCATTTTGACGACCAAGTAGCTCGGCGGTCATACCCATCATGCCAGAGGCTTTTGCGGTGTACTTAGCAAGGCCTGGGTGAAAGTCGATGTTGTAGTTCATAGGTACATGGCCCATGTGCTCAACACCACCAATCATGTATATATCGCCACGACCGCTCATAATGCCGCTAGTCGCATCATGCAATGCTTGCATCGATGAACCGCATAAACGGTTAACGGTGACTGCACCTGTAGTACGTGGAATTTGGGTTAGCAATTGCGCATTACGCGCAATGTTGAAACCTTGTTCTTTGGTTTGCTGTACACAGCCCCATATAATGTCTTCAATTTCTGCTGGATCAACACCTGGGTTGCGCTCAAGTAATGCGGTCATTAGCGCGGCAGACATAGTCTCTGCACGAACATTTCTAAATACACCGGCTTTCGAGCGTCCCATAGGGGTACGAACACAATCGATAACTACGACTTCTTTCATTATTAGTCTCCTTGGGAATTAAGCGAAGTAAGATTTACCTTCAGCGGCCATCTTGCGAACGCCATCTGAAATTTGGTAAATCGGGCCAAGACTGGCGTATTTGTCGGCTAGTTCGACAAAGTTCGCTAATCCCATTGTTTCAATCCAGCGGAATACACCACCGCGGAATGGAGGGAAGCCTAAACCGTAAAGTAAGGCCATATCTGCTTCAGCTGCAGTACCTACAATGCCTTCTTCTAGGCAACGAATTGCTTCGTTAGCCATAGGGATCATCAAGCGTGCAATAATGTCTTGCGCGTCGAAGTCTTTGGTATCGGCTGTAATAGGAGCAAGCAAGCTGTATGCTTCTTCAGCAGCCACTTTCGTAGGCTTACCGCGCTTGTCTTTACCGTAGTTATAAAAGCCTTTGCCATTTTTCTGGCCTAAGCGTTTTTCTTTATAAAGCACGGTTACTGGGTCGTCGCCAATACGTGCCATACGCTCTGGAATACCTGCTGCCATAACGTCTGCAGCGTGGTCGCCAGTATCAATACCAACAACATCCATCAGGTAAGCGGGGCCCATTGGCCAGCCGAACTGTTTTTCCATTACTTTATCAACAGCAACAAAATCAGCGCCATCTATTAGCAACTTACTGAAGCCTGCGAAGTAAGGGAACAATACGCGGTTTACCAAGAACCCTGGGCAATCGTTAACCACAATAGGGGTTTTACCCATGCGAAGTGTGGTGGCCACTACGGCATTAATAGTATCTTCCGAGGTGTTTTCACCACGAATAATTTCAACCAATGGCATGCGGTGTACTGGGTTAAAGAAGTGCATACCACAGAAGCGTTCTGGCTTGTCTAAGCTTTTCGCTAATTGGTTAATTGAAATAGTAGAGGTGTTAGAACAGATGATAGCGTCATCGGCCACTACGTCTTCTACTTCTTTAAGCACTATGCCTTTTACTTTCGGGTTTTCAACAACGGCTTCAATCACAAGATCTGCATCTTTAAGCGTGTTGTAGTCAAGGGTAGGCGTAATAGCGTTAAGGGTTTTTGCCATGGTTTTGGCATCCACTTTACCGCGCTGCATACCTTTACCAAGAATATTGGCAGCTTCGTTTAAGCCTAGGTCTAGTGCTTCAGTGTTAATGTCTTTCATTATCACTGGCATGCCTTTAACAGCACTTTGATACGCAATACCGCCACCCATAATACCCGCACCCAGTACGGCATTAAGTTTTACCTCTTTTGTGGCAGCTTTAGCTTGTTTCTTACCTTTACCTTTTACTAGCTGGTCGGCTAGGAAAATACCAATTTGCGCTTGCGCTGCATCGGTTTTAGTTAGGGCAACAAAGCCAGCGTTTTCAAGCTTAAGTGCGCCATCGCGGTCAAGGCCTGCGGCTTTTTGAACGGTTTCTACCATTTTGTGCGGAGCAGGGTAGTGCTTGCCTGCTTGGGCAAATACCATGGCTTGCGCAGTAGAGAAGCTCATCATGGCTTCGTTTTTGTTCAGTTGTAATGGGGCTTTTTTCTGAGCACGACGTGCTTCCCATTTAAACTTGCCATCTACCGCGTCTTTCAACATAGAAAGCGCACTGTCGCGTAATGATTCTGGTGCAACTACGGCGTCAACGGCGCCTTCAGCAAGGGCTTTTGCGCCTTTTCTGTCTTTACCTGTGGTCATCCACTCTAGCGCATTGTCGGCACCAATTAAGCGAGGTAAACGTACCGTGCCACCAAAGCCAGGCATTATGCCTAATTTAACTTCTGGTAGGCCAATAGAGGCAGTTGTATCTGCAACGCGAAGGTCACAGGCTAGTGTCATTTCACAGCCACCACCCAGTGCAAAACCGTTAATGGCAGCAACAGTAGGGAAAGGTAAATCTTCGAAGCGGTCAAACACCTGAGACGTGTTTGCTACCCAGTTTAGTACTTCGGCTTCATCCATCGCGAATAAGCCGGTAAATTCGGTGATATCAGCACCTACAATAAATGCAGATTTTGCGCTGCGTACTACTAAGCCTTTAACACCGCTTTCTTTAAGCAATGCTTGGGTTGCTTCATCAAGTTCTGTCACCGTTTGGCGGTCGAACTTGTTTACTGAACCTTCGGCATCAAATACCAGTTCAGCAAAGCCATCATCTAACAGACTGACGGATAAACTCTTGCCTGTGTATATCATTATCATCTCCTTCGGCGTTGGCCGGGATAGTAGTGTAGCAATCTAACCATTCGCTATAAGCGTATAAACCAAACATACATTCTGGTCGTACCACAACACTAATGCGTTAGGGTGGCTAGCTTTTTAACTAAACTTAAACAAAATATCAATGAAAAATTCAAACGAGCGTTTCAATTGTTAAAAATGGAGGTCATTCATCGAAAATCAAGCTTCATTTCAATAATAGTGCTTGTATAATGGATGCTATTGACGCAAAGCGCCAATCCAGCAAAACAATAATCTACAATCATGATGTAAATGGTTGTAAGTCATAATCATCAACGCTGGCACTTTTTACTTCTGTGGCACGGATCCATGCCGATAATTTATCGGCTTTCACGCAAGCATCGTTTTATCATTACACCAACTCTGGTGTATTTGAATGCAATAAGGGGTAGGAGTTCACATTGTGTCGTATAAAGTAGGAATAAATTTTTTTCCAACTGCACTCGCATTTTTCAAGCAGTTGCCTTTGCATAAGCCATTGGGGTTATTTACGTTAGTGGCTATTTCAAGCTGCCTTCAGCTAAGCCATGCGCAAGTTTCGCCGCTATTCCCTGATGACATCTACGCCGATGAGCGGGCACGTTTCTTAATTTTAGAAAAAAGCTTACGAACCCTACCGAAAAGACGTTTAGAAGATTTAGACGAAGAAATTTACGGGTTGGCGAATTATCCACTCTATCCGTATCTACTTCGTTTGCGATTAGAACGCACCATGTCGCTTAAAACTCAGCGTGAAGTAGAACAGTTTCTAGAAGATTACGCGGGGCAACCTGTTAGTTATGGTTTGCGCTATAGATGGTTAAACTACCTTGCCTCCCGCGGCCACGAAAACGCGTTTTTAAGTAGTTATCGTGATGGCATGGGCGCTAAACTTACCTGCCAAGCCTTGGGTTACAAATTAAAACGTACCGACGATCCCAAACCTGTGCTAACGGATGTAGACCCTCTTTGGTACAGCGGCCAGTCGCAGCCCGATGAATGCGACCCTCTATTTGCAAAGTGGCGAAGTAATGGCCTCATGACGCCAGATAAAGTGGTTAAGCGTATTGCCATTGCAGCGAAAGAAGATAATCGCCGCATTATTCCTTACCTCAAACGCCAATTGCCAACCAGTCATCAATATCTTGCCGATGCGTGGTCGGCAGTGTCTCGCGACGTAAGCTTAGTCAATCGAAGTCGCCTGTTTCCTTTGAAACACAAAAACAGCGAAGCTGAAATATTAACCTGGGGTATAGAAAAACTGGCGTGGAGAAACCCTAAAGCGGCAATAAAGGCTTACAATACCTACGCCCCTAAAGAGATTTTTTCCGTGCCTGAATTACATATTATTCAACGGGCTATTGCCTTAAGTGCTACTTTAGATTTCTTACCTGAAGCCCATGAATGGCTAGATAAGGCCGATATCGCAGGTGCTAGCGATGATGTGAAACTTTGGCATGTGTCGTTTTTGCTTCGCGGCAAACAATGGCAGCGGGTCGTCGATGTGATTGATGCCGCCAGTCCTGAACTCCAGCAAGAGGAAAACTTCCGCTATTGGAAAGCCCGCGCGCTTGAAGAACTAGGGAATGTGATGCAGGCTACGGTGATGTATCAGCAACTGTCCACCGAACGCAATTATTATGGTTTTATGGCGAGTGCCCGTATTAATAGTCAGCCTAATTTGGCACATACGCCAGCGCCTCTGGTGCAAAGTGCGGTGCACGCTATTGCGAATACCCCCGCTACCCAACGGGCAATGGAATTTTACCGTTTAGAGCGTTCTACGAGTGCGCGTCGAGAGTGGCGCTATTTGCTATCGAATTTACCCGATTCACAAGTGACTGATGCAGGAGTGCTAGCTTACGAGTGGGGTATATACGACCAAGCCATCATCAGTTTCGCTAAAAGTGGTTATTGGGACGATGTTGAGCGTCGTTTCCCCTTGGCGTTCGAGTCACAATTTAGTGAAAAGAGTGAAACCTACGACGTATCAAAAGCGTTTGCGATGGCAATCGCCCGTCGTGAAAGCTCTTTCATGGTAGACGCAGTATCGCCGGTGGGCGCGGCAGGGTTAATGCAACTTATGCCAGGTACCGCGCAATACTTAGCCAAAAAGAAAGTCAGTCGAAATACCTTGTTTCAAGTTGAGAATAATCTCGACTACGGTGTGCAGTATTTACGTTATCTAGGCGATAAGCTTGATAATAATCCTGTATTGGTGTCGGCGTCGTATAACGCTGGCTGGCGTAAAGTGTTGGAATGGTTACCCGCAGGCGAAGCGTTGCCAGTGGACATTTGGATTGAGAATATTCCTTACAAAGAAACCCGTAGTTACGTGAAAGCGGTATTGGCTTATCAGTATATCTACGAGCATCAGTTAGGTGAAAATAAAAACGTGTTTCCGCAGCTTACCCAAGATGTTATTCCTTCATCAAGTGCCGTTAGCACCCACCCTGTAACGGGAACCTTGCAATTAGCGCCTCACTAGCGCAGATGTTTAACTAATGATACAAGCCGCTCGGTGAAAGCTAAGCGGCTATCGTGGTACACTATTCTCCTTTAAGAGAGCGTACTCAAGTCGCCTTAGAAGAGAAGCACACTTAACGACAATGGCTAATATTATTCACTTCTCGCACTTAGTGAAGCTAGCGTAGAACCTGCGATTTGAAACGGCTGGTAACGCGTTGCTCATTGAAGAAGGCCAGTTAGCCATGCAAATCAAAAAACTTAAATGAGGTGTTATGTCAAAACATCAGGCAAGCTATCAGCAACATATCGATGAACTTCAATCTCGCACTCGCGAAGCACTTCAGCGTGAAGGGCTAGAAGGGTTAGTCATCCATTCAGGGCAAGGCAAGCGCTTGTTCTTAGACGATAACCATTATCCATTTAAGGTAAACCCACAATTTAAAGCATGGGTGCCGGTTATCGATAACCCCAATTGCTGGTTAGTGGTTAATGGTGAAGATAAGCCTACCCTTATTTTTTATCGCCCAGAAGACTTCTGGCACAAAGTACCGCCAGAGCCACAAGATTTTTGGACCGACAGCTTCAATATTATTTTGCTTCAACAAGCCGATGCAGTAGAAAAGCATCTGCCTTACGATAAGCGTGGTTTTGCTTATGTTGGGGAATACATTGAAGTAGCTAAAGCATTAGGGTTTGAAAACGTAAACCCAGATAGAGTGCTGCATTATTTGCATTACCAACGGGCGTATAAAACCGATTACGAACTAGAGTGTATGCGTGAAGCAAACAAGCTGGCGGTAGCAGGGCACAAAGCGGCAGAGCAAGCCTTTATTGAAGGCAAAAGTGAATTTGATATTAATTTAGCGTACAGCGCAGCGTGCCGCCAAGGCGATAACGACGTGCCTTACACAAGTATTATTGCGCTAAACGAACACGCGGCAATTCTGCATTACATGCAGTGCGATACCATTGCCCCAAAGCAGTCTCGTTCTTTCTTAATTGATGCAGGAGCAAATTATCACGGTTATGCTGCTGATATCACCCGAACCTACAGTCAAAACTCGACGCTATTTTCAGACCTTATTCAAGCCGTGGATAAAGTTACGCTAACCTTGGTAGATTCGCTTAAGCCAAGTGTCGCCTATACCGATATTCATTTGCTTGCCCATGCAGGTATAGCTCAAATCCTACAAGACACAGGCATTGTGAATCTTCCGGCGGCAGATATTGTTGAACAAGGTATTACGCGAACGTTCTTCCCTCACGGCATTGGCCACTTTTTAGGGCTGCAAGTACACGATGTAGGTGGTTTGGTAAATGACGACAGAGGTACACCTAAGCCTGCCCCTGAAGATCATCCTTTCTTACGTTGTACGCGCATGATTGAAGCGCGCCAGGTGTTTACCATCGAGCCTGGTTTGTATTTTATTGACAGCTTGCTCAGAGACTTAAAAGCCACCCCAGCGTCGAAATACATCAATTGGGATACGGTAGATACGTATCGTCCATTCGGTGGTATTCGCATTGAAGACAATATCATTGTGCACCGCGATAAGAACGAAAACATGACCCGAGATCTTAATTTAAAATGATCTCATCGCCACGCATCACTCTATGATTAATAGCGTTAGGCTTAAAAATTATAGATGCGCTCAGCGAGAACAATGAAAAAAGACAGCCACTTGAGCTGTCTTTTTTTATGGTTATTAAGCACTTTACCAATAGTGTTAGGCTAAGTAATGGAACGACTCAAGGCATAGGGAGCAGACATGCAGCAACCCGATATTCTAAATCTCATTATAGTGGCAACCTTAGCTGGCCTCGCTATGCCTGCTGGTGCGCTCTTATCTAAGGTAAAAGGCTTCCGTCCTAAGTGGTTAGAACAAGAATTGCGTCACGGTATTTTAGCCTTGGGGGCGGGTGCGTTAATTTCAGCGGTAGCATTAGTGTTGGTGCCTGAAGGTATCGAAGACGTATCGGTTTTAATGGCGTGTAGTTGTTTTGTCGGCGGGGCACTTGCCTTTATGGCGTTGGATATTTATCTGGCAAAAAAGAAAACCGCAGGAAGCCAACTTGCCGCCATGTTAAGTGATTTTGTGCCAGAATCGGTAGCGCTAGGCACCACTGCCGCACTAGGTGGAGGTACTATGTTGTTAGGCGTGTTAATAGCAGTACAAAATCTACCAGAAGGGTTTAATGCTTATCGTGAAATGACCCCAGCAAACAAAAACCGTAGTACTAAGCTTATTTGGATTTTTGTATTGATGAGCTTACTTGGCCCAATAATGAGCGCAGTAGGGTTTTATTATTTGGCAGATTTCCCCGTCATCATGAGTGGCATTATGCTATTTGCAGCAGGGGGAATTTTGTATTCAGTATTTCAAGACATAGCCCCTGGTATTCGCATGGAAAACCATTGGTTACCCCCCTTAGGCGCAATACTTGGCTTTTTAGTGGGGCTGGTGGGCGCTATGCTTGAAGCGGGTTAACGCACTAACTAGTGCGTTCTACCGAGATATGAGCAAGAGCAATCAATGCCTCTTTGTAAGGTGAATCTGGAATAATAGATAAACTATCAATGGCCATTTTCACTTCGTTGTTGGCACACGTGCGGGTGTAATCGAGTGCCCCAGTGCTTTCCATGATTTGTTGAATGCGGGTAAGGTGAGGTAAACCGTTGCTTTGCTCTATGGCATCGCGAATAAGGGCTTTATCTTCTTCACTGTCGGTATTCCACATTGCATATAGCAAAGGTAGCGTAGGCTTTCCTTCCGCTAGATCATCACCTGCGTTTTTGCCCATTTCATCACTGTCGGCCATGTAATCTAGAATATCGTCGGCTAACTGAAAGGCGGTGCCTAAGTGCTTGCCGTATTCTTGCATGGCATGCTCTACGTTTTCTGGTTGGTCGGTTAATACCGCTGCCAGTTGCGTAGCCGCTTCAAACAAGCGGGCGGTTTTACCGTAAATTACGTCGAAATACCGTGCTTCTGTGGTAGAGGCATCGTTGCAGTTCATTAACTGCAATACTTCACCCTCGGCAATTTGATTGGTTGCTTCAGATAAAATGTCCATAACACGCATGCGTTTTAAACTTACCATCATCTGAAATGAGCGGGTATATAGAAAGTCACCTACTAACACTGATGCTTGGTTACCAAATACGGCGTTAGCGGTTTCACGTCCGCGTCGCATGGTCGATTCATCTACCACATCGTCGTGCAACAAGGTGGCGGTATGTATAAATTCAACAATAGCGGCGAGGGTATGGTGGTCAGCATTTTCAATGCCCATTGCACGTGCACTTAACACGGTAAGTAATGGGCGAAGGCGCTTACCGCCACTATTAACAATGTAGAATCCCAATTGATTAATAAGTGCAACGTCAGAGTCGACTTGCTGTTGAATCAAGTGGTTAACCGCTTGCATATCATCGTTTGATAGCGCGCGTATTTGATTTATATCCATTGGCATGGGCGTAAAAACTTATTCATTTCTTAGGCAATTATAGGGGCTGATTGTACCTGAATGCGCTGTACTATCCACCCAATTAAACACATTAGCCACCCAATTAAACACATTGGCCACCGAATTAAACGCATTGGCCACCGAATTAAACGTGTTACCCAGCCAATTCAACCGAATCGCAGTCGAAATGTCTTGAAAAGGTCACGGTGAACATATCTTCGGGAATTGCACAGCCAATTATCAATCAGTCGTTAATATATACTTACGTTAAGTCTTATTATAGGTGCTATCACTCAATTTTGATGTGAAATGTGTATTTTCAGAAATATTCTTTTTGCTAGCTGCGAAGTTCAGATCAAAATGCTACAATCTCGGATCTGTTATTCGATCGTTTTGATCACGGTGATTTAAAGGCGCGGTTTATGCGCGTTTTTATGATCAGATCGGCGCGGTTGGATCGTATTCGATTTTCCATCTACAGATAACGCATTCCATGCTTTTATTAGTTATAAATGCTTATCGAATTTGGCGGTTATCATCTCGAATTTTACCGTTTGTCCATTTACTTAGCGCTGTTTTCTAAGTGTGACAACGTGCATTTTTGGGTGAATTCACGCAAAAATTCACCCATGTTGGAAAAATAATCTACTTTTATCAGAATCGGGGTTGTGATTTGCGGATGTTTCACGTACAATTCGCGCCCTGTTTTTTGAATTGATTGCGTCAGTGACGCAGAGCGGAGTTAACTATGTACGCGGTTTTCCAAAGTGGCGGTAAACAACACCGTGTGGCCGAAGGCCAAACCGTTCGTCTAGAAAAAATCGAAGTTGCCCCAGGTGACACGATTGAATTCGACAAAGTTTTAATGGTAAGCAACGGTGACGACGTAAAAATCGGCACACCAAACGTTGCTGGTGGTAAGGTGACTGCTGAGGTGGTTACACACGGTCGTGGCGATAAAATTAAAATCGTTAAGTTCCGTCGTCGTAAGCATTCACGTAAGCAGATGGGTCACCGTCAGTGGTTCACGGAAGTGAAAATTACTGGCATTAACGCTTAATAGGAGCACGAACACATGGCACATAAAAAAGCTGGTGGTAGTACCAAAAACGGTCGTGATTCAGAGAGTAAACGCCTAGGTGTTAAACGCTTTGGTGGAGAATCTGTTCTTGCTGGTAACATCATTGTTCGTCAACGTGGTACTCGTTTCCACGCTGGTGACAACATGGGTATCGGTAAAGACCACACGTTGTTTGCATTAAAAAGCGGTAAAGTTCAGTTTGATGTTAAAGGACCGAACAACCGTAAATTTGTAAGCATCGTAGCAGAGTAAGCGCCTTAGCTACTCGCCGAACAGGCTTAGAAAAACCCCGCGCTTGCGGGGTTTTTTGTTTTATGGAAACCCGAGCTTTAGTATCTGGGCAGTACATAACAATTTGGTGTAAACTTAGTAGTTAAATACTGAGTATAAATAACCCCTACGGCAACAATGCCCGGAGTGATAAATGAAATTTGTAGATGAAGCTGAAATTCGTGTTGAAGCCGGTGACGGCGGCAACGGCGTAATTGGCTTTAGAAGGGAAAAATATGTTCCCAAAGGTGGCCCTGATGGTGGCGACGGGGGCGACGGCGGTAGTGTTTTTCTTCTTGCCGATGAAAACCTGAATACATTGATCGACTATCGTTTCGAGCGTTTCCACCGTGCAGAGCGTGGCCAAAATGGTCAAGGCGCTAACTGTATTGGCCGTGGCGGTAAAGATTTAACGGTAAGTGTTCCAGTAGGAACCCGAGCTACCGACAGCGATACCGGTGAAGTACTTGGCGACCTTACTCGTCATGGGCAACAGCTTAAAGTGGCACAAGGTGGGTTTCACGGTTTAGGTAATGCGCGTTTTAAGAGCAGTACTAACCGTGCACCACGTCATAAAACCAATGGTACGCCAGGCGAAATTCGTAATTTAAAACTCGAATTAATGCTATTGGCCGATGTGGGTTTGCTAGGTATGCCGAATGCAGGTAAATCTACTTTTATCCGCTCTGTATCTGCAGCTAAGCCTAAAGTGGCCGATTACCCGTTTACTACGCTAGTGCCAAACCTAGGTGTAGTTCGTCAAGACGCACAGCGCAGCTTCGTAGTAGCCGACATTCCTGGGCTTATTGAAGGTGCAGCTGACGGCGCAGGTTTAGGTATTCGTTTCCTTAAGCATTTAGAGCGCTGCCGTATACTGCTTCATGTTGTAGACATTATGCCTGTGGATGAAAGCGATCCAGCTGAAAATGCCAAGGCTATTGTTGAAGAGCTCGAAAAGTACAACCCTAAATTAGCAAGTAAACCTCGCTGGTTAGTGTTTAACAAAGTCGATTTGATGCTTGAAGAAGAAGCCAATGAGCGCTGCAAAGAAATTGCCGCACAAATTGGTTGGGAAGGCCCAATATACCAAATATCTGCTTTCCAGAAGATTGGCTTAGAGCCGCTTTGCCGAGAAATCATGGACTTCATCGATACGCTTCCAACCGAAGTTATTGCAGAAGAAGAAACGAAAGATGTTGAGTTCAAGTGGGATACTTACCATCGTAATACGTTAGAAGCACAAGAAGCTGACTTAGGCGACGACTTCGAAGACGATTTAAGTGATGACTTAGACGATGATGAAGATTGGGACGAAGATGACTACGATGTAGAAGTTGAGTACCGTCGTTAACTAAAAAAGCATGCACGCTTATTTCAGTGCTAAACGAACAACATTAAAACCGCTAGTTTGCGAAAACTAGCGGTTTTTTATTAAAAGCTTCTGATTTTTTTAAATACACAGTTTACATGCCAAGCTGGTAAGTATTTTTATCAGCTTACTGATGTACAGATTTAAGTAAAAACGCTGATAACAGAGCCGATTCTGTGGCTTGTAAAACTGAATGCGTTCTGTCCAATATGGCGTTTCTGTAATTGGGAAGGTTTAGGTGGTAATAAGTTTCCTCTAATAACCCGGCTAAACTTTTTACTTTATGTATCAAGGCATCGTTTTCACCCCCATCGACTTCTAAGAGAATAACTGCAATGTCAAAAGCGCAACCTATATAGGGTATAGCTTCGGTATATTGCCCGCAGTGCAGTAAAAGCGTGCCTTGCATCTCGTCTCTGGCCATAAAGTGAAGCGCTTGCTCCGGGTTGCTGTAAATCCAATCTTCGTGTTTTGCACACAAGTAAGTTATTTGCATTTGCTTGCCCTCCTCATTACACCCTAGACGATATAGTATATTATCGCAAATGATAATTGTTTTTATTTGCATGTGTCTTGTGGTTAAGTTTGAGCCGTCTCGTTTTTTTCACCCTAGCAACGCGCATTAGACAATAAGGCCCGGCAGACCATATGGGGAGAAAGGAGAAAGAGGATGGCTATTTAATCTGTATCTAAGTAAGTCAAAAATGAGAAAATAAACTGGAAAGAAAAGTGGTTAGGTTTGTTTAAATTCATAGTAACGGGGGCTGGTAAGCCGAAGGGTGTTATCGCCTTGGTTCTAATCAGTTATCATAGGTGCAATTGAAACACTTTTGGTCAGTATTACTATGAAAATTGCGATGATTGCCGCGATGGCACAGAACCGTGTTATCGGAGCAGATAACGACATGCCATGGCATTTGCCGGCAGATTTGAAACATTTTAAACAAGTAACCATGGGTAAGCCTGTCATAATGGGGCGTAAAACCTATGAGTCTATCGGACGCGCTTTGCCGGGAAGGCCGAATATTGTTATCACTACAAACAGCGCTTACAGTTTGCCAGACGCGTCGGTTGTATCGTCACCTGAAGCGGCTATCGAACATGCTTCAGCACTAGAGAGTCACCCAGATGAGGTAATGATTATTGGTGGTGGCACCATTTATCAGGCGTTTTTGGATAAGGCTGATACTCTGCACCTAACATTTATTAATTTAACCGTAGAAGGCGATACACAGTTTCCTGATTATGAGGCCCAGGGCCATTGGGAAGAGAAAAGCCGCGAGACCCACACCGCTGATGAGAAGAACCCACATGACTACACTTTTGTGAGTTTAATTAGGGTTTAATATTACAAACAAAAATGCCGAGGGCGAAGTGCGCCTCGGCATGGTGTTAGTACAATGTGCTATTAATTCATTTGGTTAAATAAATTTTCTAGCGATAGGCCTTGATGACCTAGAATGTCTCGCAATCGACGTAATGCTTCTACTTGAATTTGGCGAACTCGTTCACGAGTTAGACCAATTTCAGCACCCACATCTTCAAGCGTTGAAGGCTCATAACCCATTAATCCAAAGCGTCTTGCCAATACTTCACGTTGTTTAGGGTTGAGTTCTTCGAGCCAGCCAACAATATTTGATTTGATGTCTGAGTCTTGTAAGTTCTCTTCTGGACCGAATTCTTTTTCATCGGCTAGAATATCTAACAGCGCTTTATCGTTTTCGCCACCAATTGGGGTATCTACCGACGTAATACGTTCATTAAGTCGCAGCATCTTGGTAACGTCTTCGACAGGTTTGTCTAAGGCAAGTGCAATTTCTTCAGCAGTAGGTTCGTGATCGAGTTTCTGAGATAACTCACGAGCTGCACGTAAATATACATTAAGTTCTTTTACAACATGGATAGGTAACCGAATCGTGCGCGTTTGATTCATAATTGCGCGTTCAATGGTTTGTCTTATCCACCAGGTTGCGTACGTTGAAAAACGAAAACCACGTTCGGGATCGAACTTTTCAACAGCACGTATAAGTCCTAGATTCCCTTCTTCGATTAGATCTAACAGGGCAAGACCGCGGTTGTTGTATCGACGCGCTATTTTCACTACTAGGCGTAAATTACTAACAATCATGCGCTTGCGTGAGGCTTCACATCCACGTAGAGCCTTTCTGGCGAAAAACACTTCTTCTTCTGCACTAAGCAGAGGCGAGAAGCCGATTTCACCTAGATATAACTGTGTGGCGTCTAGATTTTTTGGTTGGTCGTCTTGGCTTAACACTAATTCTTCTGAATTGGTGTCAGTGTCATCAGATATTATTTTATCTGTTTTCAGATCGGCTGGTATATCAATGACATTTAAGTCATCTTTCGTATTTGATTCTAGGCTTTGATTTATATGACCCACAATGAATCTCCTGCTTCAAGGTTTACCTTACGACGTTTCTCCTTAATTCGTTTCTTATTGTTATTTGTTATTATTATGGTCGTGTAGTTGGCAGATAACGCAGTGGGTCTAAAGACTTTCCACGATACCTAACTTCAAAATGAAGTTTTACCGAATTTGTTCCGCTGTCACCCATGGTGGCGATTTTTTGCCCCGCTGACACCCATTCTCGTTCTTTAACGATAATGTTGTCGTTGTATGCGTAGGCACTTAAAAAGGTGTCGGTATGTTTGATAATAACCAAATTACCGTAGCCTCTTAAGGCGCTTCCTGAATAAACAACTTTTCCATCTGCTGCCGCGTGTATCGATGTACCTTTTGCCGCAGCGATATCAATTCCTTTGTTGCCCGACTCTGACTTACTGAACGTTTCAACAACCCTACCTTTGGTAGGCCAAACCCACTTCTTTACCTTGTTAGGAAAACTATTGGGTGCCGTTATTTTGACGCTTTCTGACGGCCTGTTGACGCTCGTAACGTTTTGTCGCTTAACAACTTTTTCACCTTCACCATACGCCCGTGGTTTGGGGGGGTCAATCAAACTTTTGTCTACTGTTGTCGTGGTCGGATCTGCTGACTGAGTGGTCTGCGGCTTGGATCTTGTCGAAATCTTTACAATTTTAGGGGGGGGAGTGATGCGTAATTCTTGACCAGGGAAAATACGATAAGGTTCTGATAAACTGTTAAATTTAGCGATATCTCGATAGTCATTTCCGGTATACCAAGCGATGCCAAAAAGGGTGTCTCCTGGCTGTACTTTATAGGTATCTGATGTGAATCCACCAGACTCTTGATCTGCTTGACTATTTAATAGAACAACGGGGGCAGGGCCGGTTCGGCTACTGCAACTTTGTAGTAGCAGTAGCACAGCACCAATCAGAACTAAGCGGTATGACATCGCTCTGCTATTATCGCAAGATAAGGTAAGCGGCAACAGCCAATAGCACCACTGCCCAGCCTAATACTTCTACATATTGGCGTAGCTTTGCTTCCATAGGGGCGCCGCCCCAGCGCATAAGTCCAGCGACCAAGAAAAATCTTGCGCCACGGCCTACCGCAGAGGCAATAAGAAACGGAAAGAACGCCATTTGTAGAAAGCCAGCACTGGTAGTGAAGACTTTATAGGGAATAGGGGAGAACCCCGCTACAAACACCACCCAAACGCCGTAATCGGCAAACCACTGCGTCGCAGTTTCTATTTTGTGGGTATAGCCCCAACTTTCAATGATAGGCGCTAACCATGCATCAAAGGCAAAATACCCCAGCCAATAACCCGCTATCCCCCCAAAAATAGACGCAAGGGTAGTAATAAGCGCGAAGCGCCACGCTTTGTCCGGTTGAGACAACGACATGGGCGCAAGCATGACATCAGGTGGAATTGGGAAAAATACTGACTCAGCAAAACTAAGCCCACCTAAATATTTAACCGCATGGCGGTGTCTAGCCCATCGAAGTGCCATGTCGTACATTGGCTCGAACAATTTCACAATAGCTCTCCTGCTACTAAGGGAACAAAACGCACCGCCTCTATTGTGGTGGTTTTTAGCTCGCCTTCTATCCTGTCGATACACAATAGAGACTGCTGTTCATTTCCTACGGGAATGATCAGGCGGCCTCCTTCTTTTAATTGATCGCATAAATCTTGCGGCAAACTACTGGCCGCAGCCGTCACAATAATGGCATCGTAAGGACCTTTAGATGTCCACCCTTTCCATCCATCACCATGCTTCATGGCAATATTATGTAAATCGAGTTGGTTCATCCGTCTTTTTGCATGAAACTGTAGCGATTTGATTCGTTCTACGCTGAATACAGCCGAAAAAAGCTGTGCAAGAATAGCGGTCTGATAACCAGAACCTGTACCAATTTCTAACACTTTTTCAGGTTTATTCGGACTATCTAGCAGCAGTTCAGTCATTTTCGCAACAATATAGGGTTGCGAAATGGTTTGCCCCTGCCCGATAGGCAGCGCAGTATTCTGATAGGCTTTATGCTTAAGCGCATCAGGTAAGAATGTTTCCCGGGGTGTACCGGCAATGGCATTGAGCACAGGCTGCGAACGGATCCCTTCATCATAAAGCAGCTGTGCTAGCGCATCCCCTTTTCTGGAGGCTCTCATGGTGGTGCTTATTATCCTTATTATCGGCCGCGCATTATTCGGTTATTTGGCTAACCATTCTTTCATATTGTCTAAGCTTTGGTAGGCAGTCATATCTACACTGAGCGGGGTTACGGAGCAATATCCGTTTGCCACTGCGTGAAAGTCTGTACCTGGGCCAGCATCTTGTTCTGAACCTGCTGGGCCATACCAATAGATGGTTTGACCAAACGGGTCTTTATCTTCAAACATAGGTTCAGCACGATGTCGGCGACCCTGTCTGGTAACTTCTATACCTTTAAGTTCATCATAGGGTATATCAGGAACATTTACGTTCAAAATTTGATTTGCAGGTAAAGGATGAGATTGAAGTTTACGGATAATATCTAGCACTACCCGAGCTGCTGTTTCAAAGTGCTCACCTTTCTTACTGGCAAGCGACACGGCAATGGCAGGCAAGCCCATATATCGCCCTTCCGTCGCCGCGGCTACCGTACCTGAATAAACTACATCATCGCCTAAGTTAGCACCATGATTAATGCCAGATACCACCAGTTCGGGGTCATCTTTTAATATTCGGCTGATACCTAAATGAACACAGTCTGATGGCGTGCCATTGACAGAATAAAAGCCACTGTCCATGCGTTGAATACGAAGGGGTTGATGTAACGAAAGGGCGTTACTTGCGCCGCTACAGTTACGATCGGGAGCGATAACAGTAATATCGTGCTCGCTGGCGATGGTTTCGTGCAAAATAGCTAAGCCTTTTGCAAACACACCATCATCGTTACTCATTAGGATTTTCATGCAATCTCAACTAAATACTGTGAATGGGAGAAACGGTTTCAACACATTCCCTAAGTACGGATGTGGCAAAACAACCGCTAGGTAATGAAAAAGATAGGGTTAATGTATCACCCTTACTTTGCCATTCAAGTTGCGATGGCCATATTTTTATTGCACGACGTTCTTGCTCGAAGCCACATTGTCCTAGGAAGTCGATAACTTCAGGATGGCCCGTCGCTACTTTCTCCTCCGTAGCGTTTGCTTCTGATGTGGTAACTAAGTCACCCTTACCCCAAAGCGGTGCCGAAGGACATACATCTTTGTCTTCATAACGTTGCTGACTGCCTTGCTGCTTGTCATCGTCAATAAAGAAACTGTTTGAGCCGGTTAATACCAAGGCATCACCGGTAACTACTTTATCGAAGGTCTCGTTTTCTAAACGAGTAGAGATGACCTCATTGAATAGCCAGCTACGCAAGGCCGATAATGCCATAGAGCGCTTATTTCTATGACGAATGGTTTCACCGTTTATCATCCGCTCAGCCATGGCAAGGTTGCCACCGCGCTGCACTTCACCTTGCTCGTTCACACGCATGACACCAAAGCGCTGTTCGCCATAATAATTAGGCACACCATGTTTGGCGATTTCCTGCAGGCGTTCTTCAATGGCTTCAGGGTGTACAACTTGACGCAGCGTAATGGTGAAGGCATTACCTTTTAATTGACCGGTACGAAGTTTTCTATTGTGGCGAGTTTGCTTAATAACCCGCACACCTTCTAGTTCAAAATCGCTAAAATCGAAATCAGCTTGCCCTGGTGCATGCAAACCAAACCACTGACGGGTAAGAGCATACTTATCTTTGCGGCCAGCATAAGTTACTTGGCGAAGGGGCAATTTGGTATAGCGAGCCAGTTGTTCAGCCACAAAAGCAGTATTGGTATTAATTTTCTCTACAAAAATGAATTGATGCTCGCCTTCACCGCAGGGTTCATAACCTAAGTCTTCCACAACCTGAAAGTCATCAGGTTGGAATTTAAATAAGCCAGTTGAAACGGGTTTATTGAAGTAGTAATTCCAGTGTTGAGTATGTAATGGTTTCATATCTTTTCCAGTAACACGACCGCATGTGCAGCAATGCCTTCCTTTCTGCCTGTATATCCTAACTTTTCTGTCGTAGTCGCTTTTACATTGATTGCATCAAGCTCGCAATGACAGTCTTTGGCTATGATTTCTCGCATGGCCTGAATGTGTGGTGCCATTTTTGGGGCTTGCGCCACTATGGTCATATCGGCATTGCCTAAGGTATAGCCTTTTTCATTGACTACGTGAACGACATGCCTGAGTAGTACACGACTATCGGCACCTGAATAGGCGTCATCAGTATCGGGAAAATGTTTGCCAATATCACCTAGGGCTGCAGCGCCAAGTAAAGCGTCGCATAACGCATGTAGTAATACGTCGCCATCAGAATGGGCGACTAGGCCTTGTTCATAGTCAATGCTTACACCACCAATAACAATGGGGCCGTCACCACCAAATTTATGAACGTCGAAACCGTGTCCTATTCGCATTCTACTTGTGCCTTCTGTCGTTGATGTAAGTAAAAATCTGCCAAGGGTAAATCCCCAGGGTGGGTTATTTTAATATTGGCTGGGTCGCTATCAATAAGTGCAACCTTGTACCCGCTGTATTCTATGGCAGATGCTTCATCGGTAATGGATGCGCCAGCGGCTAGGCCATCGTATAACGCGTTCTTAAGCAGCGTAGTGGGAAACAACTGCGGCGTAAGGGCATGCCATAAATTTTCTCTACTTTCAGTATGAAGAACCGTGGGAAAATTGGCATTAGCAGCCTGGCTATCGGCACCTCGTTTCATGGTATCTCGTACCCGAGACGCTAAAATACCGCCTGCTACCTGTTCATTATCCATCACCGTTAGCAATTGAGTAATGTCATGAGCACTTACGCAAGGACGCGCGGCATCGTGCACTAATGCCCACGTGTTTTCTGGCAGGGAGTTTACGGCATTTAGCACAGAGTCAGCCCGTTCATTGCCACCTTCTACGACTTTAACCTTCGGATTATTAGCAATGGCAAGAGAAGGGAAGTAGGTGTCGTGAGGGCTAATGGCAATAACAAGGTAATCGATGGCGTGATGGTTTAGTAGTATTTCAACGGTGTGTTCAAGAATCGTTTTCCCTTGAAGGGTTAAATACTGTTTGGGGCGATCAGCCTGCATTCGGCTGCCAATTCCAGCTGCGGGAATAACCGCAACCACAGAGGAGGATGTCATGTTACTCACTTAGTTTCTGGCGGTAAAATCCGGTAAAAAGTTTCCCCTTGCTTAATCAGACCTAATTCATTGCGAGCGCGCTCTTCAATGGCTTCTAAACCTACTTTAAGGTCGGTGATATCTGCGTTTAGCAAGGCATTTCGCTGTGCAAGGTTTGCGTTTTGCTGCGCTTGAGTTTTTACTTCCTGCTCTCGACTAAGGTAGTCAGGAATACTGTTTTTCCCAAACCACAGTCGATACTGCAACAACCCTAATAGGGTGATGAGTACAATAGGAAGCCATTTATCTTGCCACACAAAATCACCTAAAAACCGGTAAGCGGAGGAAAATTTAAAAAGGGCAGTAAACTGCCCTCTACGTTATGACCTATTATGCCGCGAAGGGCTTAGGAATCAAAGGTGCTTTATTCACCTTGCCCTAATTTCCCTTTGAGTTTGTCGAACAATTTATTCTTTTGTTCTTCAACCACACTGCTCAATTGGCTTTGAAGTAGCTCTTGTAAGGCCCCGCTGTCGCCCTGTGCTGCACTTAGCATTGAATTAATATCGACTAATTCACCTGATAGGGCATCTTGTTCACTGGCAACCATCGCATTTAGCTTGGTATTAAGTTCATCAAGCTTATCTTGCTGAGACGCGGTGAGCTGAGAAATCGCAGCTTGGGCCAGTTTATTGTCTAAATCTGACTTAATATTAAACCCAGGGTTAGCTAAAGTGCCATCAAGTAGCATGGTCATCGATAAACTACTTAACGATTGAAGTGCAGAGGCAATCGCGCTAGTCACGTCGCTAGTTCCTGTAGCTTCCATCACTAACTCTTGCAAGTTAACCTTACCGTTGCCGCTTAGCTGGTTATCAACCACTTCCATTGAGCCTGTGGTTGCCATGAGTGCAGTTTTCATCACTGCGTTAAGGGTTTCATTACCGCTTACTGGAATATTTGACATATTTACCCCAGCTAACTCCCACACTTGGCTCGCATCTACGCCACTTTCATCAATCCAGAATTCACCACTTGAGGTAAATTGCTTAAGCATGTCGCCAGCTGCTTCAATGGTAAAGGTCGTTGGGTCGCCAAACACACTGTGGGTGTTGGTAATGTTCTGCCATGAGCTACTTATCGACTCGTTTTGCCAAAGCACAGACACATTAGCTTGCTTCACCAAAATAGAAGGCATATCGGCAGCAGGTTCTTCGGGTGTATCACCGCCTTGGAGTAGCGGCATCACAATTTGCATGGCCGACATTAGATACTCTGTGTATTCAGCAGCTTTGTCGCCAAATACAAAGTAAGTCACTTGAGATAGTGCCGCTTCATCGCCCGCAATCACGCCTTTAAGTAATGCATAATCTTCACTAGGCGCTTCTTTTAAGGCCTTTACCGAGTTGCTCAACGCACTCTTAGCATTCGACGCTTTTTCGGTAAAGCTGCTAATAAGCGCACGATCTGCACTCATTTCTTCTTTTAGCTTATCTAACGACGACTTAGCTTGAATGAGGGCTTGTGGATCTTTGTAATTCGTTTCTTCAAGCGCAGCAACCTGGGTTTTGTAATAGTCGATGCGTTCTTTATCAGGCAAGTTTTCATATTCTTGCTTCAAGCCTTCAGAATAGGTGGCGTAGGCTTCTTTTGCCTCGGCAACAGCGGCGGTCGTTTTTAATGGATTACGGGCAAGCAGTTCGTTTACAGAAGGCACTGCTTCTTTGGCTTTTGCTTTAATTTCATCGTAGGACAGTGAGCTTTCAGGCACCCGGTAAACTTCACCTTCGTGCTCACGGACTTGGTCAAATTGCACATCAAGTAAGTTCAGGTTGTTTACCACAACTTGATTGGAAAGCAGCGGCATTAGGGCAACGTCAGCATTTGCTTCGCCAACTAGCACTTGATTGTGAGAAGGCTTTGTTGCGTTGGTTAAGCCAATGCCTTTTAGAGTAACAGTGGTAGGATATAAAGAGTGATCAAATTCGGCAATGTTGACTTCTGCGCCATAAGACTCGCCTAATTTCGATTCTAGTACGGCTTTAATAATGGTATTAGCAAATAGAACATACACTAAGATAAGTAAAACAAAAAAGCCCAATACCCAATACTTGATTGGGATCCCTTTACTATCACTGCTCATATATCACTCCTTGTAAACGACGTTTAGCTGGTTATCTAACGATGTAGATAACCAGTCTAAAGCACCGCTTTAAATACTTCCATACGCAGGAAGTAGTATAAACCTGTGAATACCTTCCTTTTTACGACTAATTTGGTTCACTAAAGTTTAAATTTGCTGGCAATTTCTTTTATCGCCATACAGCTAGCTTTTAGTGCCTGACTGGCACTCGCTAATTTTTCCGCCGTTTTTAGACTGTTATCAGCTGCACCTGATAAGGCATTGATGCGAATATTGGCTTCATTGGCGGCCTCTGCCTGTTGTTCTGTCGCACGAGCTATTTGGCTACTCATACCTGAAATCTCATTCATAAGCCGGTCGGCTTCTTTTAAGCTATCGTTTGCTTTGTTGGCATTGTCCACCGTATTTGCTGAAGCACTCTGACTGACTTGCACGGCGTCTACAGCAGCTTTTGCATTGCTCTGTAGCTTTTCAATCATCGCTTGAATTTCATCGGTACTTTGGCCTGTACGACTGGCTAGCGTACGAACTTCATCGGCCACCACGGCAAACCCTCGGCCTTGTTCCCCAGCGCGAGCGGCCTCAATAGCAGCATTCAGTGCAAGTAAGTTAGTTTGATCGGCAATGCCGCGAATAACGTCTAGTACAGCGCCAATACTGTTAGTTTGTTCGGCAAGCTCGCTCACCACATGGCTCACGCTCTCAATGTTCGACGTTAAAGAACGAATATCACTCACGGTACTTTCTACTACGCTGGTGCCTTGTTCTACATTGGCGCGTGCGCCGCTAGTACTCGTTTCAGCAGTATCTGCATTTTGGCTCACTTGCTGAATTTGGGTGGTCATTTGTTCCATGGCCACGGCAACTTGCATCATATTTTCATTTTGGCTTTGCGCTTGGTCATTGCTATCTTGGCTAACGGTTTCAACTAATACGGCTTGCTGCGTCAGGGCGGTGATATTTTCACGTATACCTAACAAGGATTGCCGCATTTTATTGGTGTATTCATTGAAATAACGCGCAAGTCGAGTAATTTCATCGTGACCTGATTCCGGAAGTGACCGCGTTAAATCCCCCTCTCCCATAGCAATATCTTTCATTCGCTCAGTAATTTCTTGAACAGGCTTAACAATGCTGCCACCAATATAGAAGATAAGCGCTACCACCAATAACACGCTAATAATGCATATAACGATAAGCAAATTACGTAAGTGAGCGTACTCAGCGTCAAGAGTGGATAAGTAAATACCTGAACCTACAGTCCACCCCCATGGTTTGAACTCTTTGACGTACGAAATTTTGTCTACCGGCGTTTCTTCCCCCGGTAGTGGCCATACATAGTCAACAAAGCCACTACCTGAAGACTTAACCAATTGAGCCATTTCCACAAAAAACGCTTTACCGTTTCCATCTTTAAAGCTTCGTAAATCTTGCCCGTTCAGCGATGGTTTGATGGGATGCATAACCATGGCGGGGGTGGCATCCTGAATCCAAAAATAATTGCTTTCATCATATCGAAGACGGCTAACTGCGGTCAGCGCTTGCTGTTTAGCAGCTTCCTCATCAACCCCTTCAAGAGCTTCAAAATTAGCTAGTAAGGTATGAACAACTTCTACTAGATGTTGATTTTCTTTATACGACTTTTCCTTCAGTGCTTTATAGTGCTGGTTTAATACCAAACCGGTTAGCACCAGAAATAACAGCGCTGTCAGCGCAACAATAATGCTGAGCCTTTGAATTAAACTAAAATTGCGTAACCACATTAGCGTGAACCTCCACTTTTTATACTATCTAGTGTAGACCCTATATTTGGAATGTTGCCGTTACTTTGAGAGTTTTTAAACATTTATTTAACATTTTATGATGTGTGGAATCTTATATTGATATCAGGGAAATGTTATTCATCCGCGTTCTTAGACGCCTTATCACAGTGGTGCAAAAAGTTGACAGCAAGGGCTTGGCGAAAGATGCATTTATGCTAGTATCCGCGCAATTTCGGCGATATCGTGATCTTCATTGAGAAGATCCAAGTTTAAATACTTATAGACGCAAGTGCGGCACACTTTAGGTGGGGAGCTTCAAGCAAAGCTCAGCTTTACTTGTTAATTTCATTTTTCCATGTAACGTTATTCTTGTTGCACGTTACCGGAACCATTTTCTACAGCTATTCGAATAAAGGGTTGCAATGCTCATTAACGACACACTCCATACTACATCTCCCCTACGCCAGCGCATTCGAGACTACTATCGAATTAGTGAATCTGTGGCTGTAGATCAAATTTTACCGATTGCTGAAGTAAACCCTCGTGCGAGAAGTCGTGCGTGGGAACGCGCCCGTAAAATGGTACTGCAAATTCGTCGCGACCAAGAAGGTCATGGTGGCGTAGACGCGTTGCTAAATGAGTATTCACTATCCACCTCAGAAGGTGTGGTGCTGATGTGTTTGGCTGAAGCCTTATTGCGTGTGCCTGATGGCGATACGCAAGATGAACTCATCCGCGACAAATTATCAAAAGGGCAGTGGACACCACACCTTGGAAATTCAGATTCTTTGTTCGTGAACGCTTCAGCCTGGGGCTTATTGTTTACCGGCAATATGGTGAACTATGCCGACAAGCGTAAGAAAGAACAGTTTGGTCTGTTAAAGAAAACCTTGGGTCGCTTAGGTGAGCCGGTTATCCGCCGCGCAATGAATATTGCCATGCGGGTAATGGGGCGTCAGTTTGTGATGGGCGAAACCATCAAAGACGCAGTAGAACGAGCGAAGGAAAAAGAAACCAAAGGCTATGTGTATTCTTACGACATGTTGGGTGAAGGCGCCCGCACGATGGAAGATGCAGACCGCTATTACGATTCTTACGTTAATGCTATTGAAGTGATTGGTAAAGCCGCTAACGGCCGTGGACCTAAGCGCTCGCCAGGTATTTCAGTTAAGTTGTCGGCAATACATCCGCGCTTTGAATTCTTGCACAGAGAGCGCGCAATGCGCGATATTCCGCCGCGCTTAAAAGCGCTATGCATGCTGGCCAAAGAGTACGATATTGGCTTAACGGTAGATGCAGAAGAAGCAGACCGTTTAGAGCTTTCGCTAGATATTATTGAAGCGGTTTTCCGTGATGAAGATTTAAATGGTTGGACGGGGTTTGGTCTCGCAGTTCAGGCCTATCAAAAACGTGCTATCCATGTGATTGAACATTTGCGCGTGCTTTCACTCGAAGTCGGTCGTTCGTTAATGGTGCGATTGGTAAAAGGCGCTTACTGGGATACGGAAATTAAGCTGACGCAACAAGCGGGCTTAGAAGAGTTTCCGGTATTTACCCGTAAGTCATCAACCGATGTGTCTTACCATGCCTGTGCTAACCGCCTATTAGAATACCGCGATACCTTGTATCCGCAGTTTGCTACTCACAACGCCTACTCAGCGTCAGTAATTATTGAACTGGCTGGCGACGATAAAGAAGGGTTTGAGTTCCAGTGCTTACACGGCATGGGCGATACCCTTTACGATACGGTAGTAACCGAAGAAAAAATTCAGTGCCGTGTTTATGCGCCTGTGGGTGAACATGAAGACTTATTAGCTTATCTAGTGCGTCGCTTATTAGAAAATGGCGCAAACTCGTCGTTCGTAAACGCCATTGTTGATGATGAAAAGCCGGTTGAATCATTACTTGAAGATCCGGTGGAAAAAACCCAGCGCCTTAAAGTGCGTTTCAACAAACTAATTAAAACACCACGTGGTTTATACGCACCTGAACGTGATAACTCTCGCGGACTAGATTTAACCGACGTGAACGCGGTTACCGCGCTTCAACACGAACTAGAGCGTTGGCAAGAGTTTTACAGTGTAACCGATGGTGTTCCTGAGGGCGCAACAGCGGTAAGAAACCCAATGAACCACGACGATGTGGTGGGTTACCATTATTACGCACAACCTGATGATATGCGAAAAGCGTTAGACGACGCAGATGCAGGCTTCGACGCTTGGTCTAAGCGTGACACTTCAGAACGTGCTGAAATTCTTAATCGCTCCGCTGATGCCCTAGAGCGCCACATGGCAGAACTTATTGCTATTTGTATGCGTGAAGCAGGTAAAGTCGCGCAAGACAGCATTGATGAAGTACGTGAAGCGGTGGATTTTTGTCGTTACTACGCGGCCCGTGCCCAAGAATTGGCTGAAGACAAGCGCTTGCTTCCTCGTGGTGTGGTGCTGTGTATTAGCCCGTGGAACTTCCCTCTGGCAATATTTTTAGGTCAGGTATCCGCAGCATTAGTTACCGGTAATACGGTTATTGCCAAACCAGCTGAACAAACCAGTATGGTGGCGAAACGCGCTGTGGATATTATGCAATCGGTAGGCCTGCCTGAAGACGCGTTAAAACTCATTATTGCCCCAGGTAAAGAAGTAGGTGAAACCCTGCTTTCTGATGAACGCATTAAAGCGGTGATGTTTACCGGTTCTACCCAAACGGGCACGCTAATCTCACAAGAACTTGCTAATCGTGGTGGTGAGCAAGTACCGCTCATTGCTGAAACTGGCGGGCAAAACTGCATGATTGTGGATTCAACCGCGCTACCAGAGCAGGTAGTTGATGATGTTATTCATTCTGGTTTCCAAAGTGCGGGACAACGCTGTTCAGCCCTTCGCGTATTATTCGTGCAAGAAGAAATTGCTGATGATCTTATCAGTATGTTAATCGGTGCCATGAAAGAGTTAACCATTGGCGATCCGACCATGCTGGCCACTGACGTTGGCCCAGTTATCGACGAAAAAGCACTTAAGAGCCTAACCGACCATGTAGACTTTATGGAAGGAAAAGGAAAACTGCTTTATCGAAACGATCTGCCTGAAGGCACTGAAAACGGTACTTTCTTCCCACCTACGCTTTATCAGATTGATAACTTGGATGTGCTGGAAAAAGAAGTATTTGGCCCAGTGGTGCATCTAGTGCGCTTTAAATCGAAAGAGCTAGACAATGTTTTAGAGCAAATTAATGGTACGGGTTACGGCCTAACCATGGGTATTCACTCGCGCATTGAAGAGCGTGCATACGAGCTTGCTGCTAAGAGCCGTGCAGGTAATGTCTATATTAACCGCAACATGATTGGCGCTATTGTTGGCGTACAACCCTTCGGTGGACGTGGGTTATCAGGTACGGGTCCAAAAGCGGGTGGGCCTAACTACTTGCCACGTTTAATGATGGAACGTGCTACACCGAAACCAACATTGATTGATGATGTTGATGGTACAGATAACGCGCTAGTCGGTGACGATAAAATTGCCGAACGTGCCCATGTTGTGATGGATCAAGCTAAGGAAGTTGAAGCCCAGTGGCGACATATGGCCTTAAATGATCGTATCTCTATGGTACGTCAGTTACTGGCCAAAATTGCCAAGGTCGACATTGTTGACGACCTAGCCGATGATTTAAACCGCACGTTGGCCACTGCCCGCCAGCAGTTAACCAGTGTTGAGCGTAAGTTAGCGAAACCTACCGAGCTTCCTGGTCCTACAGGCGAATCTAACAAACTTTACCTTGAACCCAGAGGCACCCTGGTATGTTTCGCCGATAAAGACGTATCGTTTGAGTACTGGATGCTGTCTATTGTTACTGCACTTGCCACAGGCAACACGGTGGTGTCGGTGGTATCTGAAATCTTCTACGAAGAAGCTATTGAGATTCAAAACAAGTTTGAATCTACGGGGGCGCCGAAAGGGGTATTCCAAGTAGCGCGTTTAGGTCACTTCGATGCCTTATTGATGGATGAAGACTTAGCGGGCGTGGTTGTAGATTCAAGCACTGAACGTACGGCGCGAATTACCGCAATGCTGTCATCGCGTGAAGGGGCTATCTTGCCAGTGATTACCGCTGAATATAACGATAAGTTGATTCAGCGTTTAATGACTGAAAAAACCATTAGTATCGATACTACAGCATCCGGTGGTAATACATCTCTCATGACGTTAGTGGAAGACGATGAGTAATAGCACAAGGTAATTTTCCTTGTAGTAATCGGTAACCATGTAAAGCCAGTCCTTGTGACTGGCTTTTTTTATTTCATAGTGCATTAGTGACTCGCTTATTTGAGCGCGATAAAACACTTCAAACAAAATTTTGGTCGTTAACCCCGCCTTAACCCCCGCTGTGACACCCTGTATGCATGGTAGGCAATAATCGAATTACAATGATCGGGTTAGGTAAAATTTCATTTATGCCATTTGTGGCACTTGTACTGACGGGGTTAACCGCGTGTGCCAGTCATGACGAGGCTTCGCTTAGCGAGTCGGCATCTGCAATGACAGGAGAAAGTGTTACGTGGCAAGTGCAATCAGAAGATGCTGTTGCGGCCACTGCATTAACCGACTTAGTGTCGGTAGAAGGGCTGCAAGCCTATATTGATGAAGCGCTTGAAAACAATGCAAGCTTGCAGCAAACGCTTATTACGTTGAGGAAAGCGCAGGTGGCGATTAAGTCGGCTGATGCGGCAGATAACCTTAATGTAGATGCCAGCTTTTCAGGCGCTAAAACGGAAAATAGTGATGCAAATTACACTAGCGGCTTAACCGTTAGCTGGGAAGTGGATCTATGGCAAAAAATTAGCGACAGTGTAACTGCCGCTAGTTTTGATGCTGCTAGCGCCCGCTCAGCGTATCAGTCTTCTCGCGATGCACTTGTTGCCAGTGTTATCCGTAATTACTTAGACATTATCACGCAGAAACAATTGCTTGCTATTGAGCAGGAACGGTTGGGCGTTTACGAAAATAGTGAAAGTATTATCCTTAAGCGCTACCGTACTGGGCTTGGATCTCTTGATGATTTAGACAACGCGAAAACCAGTAGCGCAAATACCCGAGCCTCTATCGCATTGTATGAAAATACGATTAGTGCTGCCAAGCGAACGCTAGCGGTGTTGCTAGGTCGCCAAGACCAATCTTTATCTGACTTTCCCGCAGTAACGAAATTTCCAGAAGTGCTTGAACCAATGCTTGCCTTGCCAGAGCAAGACCTAGCTAGACGCCCCGATTTACAAGCGGCTTACTATGCTATTAAAGCCGATGAAGCCAATGTGAAAGTCGCATACAAAGCACTCCTACCTAGTATCAATCTGTCGGCGGGACTAACTGACAACGGTGTCACACCTTCTCAATCGCTGTTTTCTAACCCTCTGTGGAATCTTCTTGGGCAGGTAACCGCCCCCTTGTTTCAAGGCGGCGCTCTTCGCGCGCAAATCGATGATGCCAAGTTAAATACGTTAAACAGTTGGTGGCAATATCGGGAAACATTACTTAACGCAGTACAAGAAGTGCAAAACGCGTTAGATAACGAAAAAGCGTTTACTCAGCGTCAGTATTACACCGACATTGCTTACCGTAATGCATTAAATAGCGCCGAAACTTTTTCGGGGCAATACCGTCAAGGCTTGGTAGACATTTTAGATTTACTGTCAGTTTACGACACCACCTTTAATTTGCAGGCGCAGCGCGTCGAGCTTCAATATTCTCAGTTAAGTAATCGTATCGACTTGGGCCTTGCGCTAGGCCTTGGAGTGTCACAATGAACAAGAAAAAAATTATCGTAACCCTTGGTGCCGCAATGACTATTGTTATTGCCATTCTTTATACCATGAGCCAATTAGGTGGCTCAGGAGGTCCGGGTATGGGCCCTGGCCCCAAAGGAGGAAAAGAAGGCCGGGCAGGTAAAGGAAATCAAGAGATTAGTGCGCCTAGAAATGCGAATGCTGAAAAAGCGATTACTCAAGTAGAAGCACAACGTGGTGTAGAACAAACCGTGCTTGCGCCGACAGATGAACAAGGTGAAGGCCGTCAGCCTGGTGAGCGCCCGCATCGCGATATGTCTAGTCAAAAGTCAGGTCAAAAGCCTGATCAAAGCCAAAATCAAAACGGGGCGAAAAGTGCAGCCAATAATCAAACGGCTGGCAGTAGCTCAGCAGATGTTGCCGAAGTGGGCGTGGTAGAGGTTTACCCAACTACCTACAATGCAAAAGTAAAAGGGTACGGGCAAGCCAGTGCTACTCACATGCTTACGTTATCAGCGCAAGTGAGTGGGCAAATTACTGAATTGTCGCCACGCTTTGAAACCGGCGCTTTGTTAAATAAAGGTGAGGTGATGGCGTATGTAGATAATACTGATTATCGCCAAGCACTAGCCGCTGCCGAAGCAACTTATGAAACTGCTTTCGTCGCTCTTGAAGAAGAACGCCTTCAAGGGTTGCAAGCACAAGACGAATGGACACGCTCAGGGTTGACCGGTGAGCCAGAGTCGGCCTTAGTGCTTCGCGCACCTCAACTTAAATCAGCGCAAGCAGCATTGCGAGAAGCCGAGCAGAATGTCGCGGCGGCAAAGCGCGATTTAGCTTTTGCTAACATCAGCGCCCCATTTAATGCCTTAGTGGTTAGCCGCAGCATTCAGCCTGGAAGTTATGTACAAGTGGGCACCGAAGTGGCCGGTTTGTATTCCGCTGATGTGGCAGAAATTTCTATCCCACTCTCGCCTAGCCAATGGGCACAGTTGCCCCAAGCACAGGTAGGTGAAAAGCCAGATTGGAAAGTACAACTAACCGATACCACTGGCGAACATCAGTGGCTGGCAAGTATTGAGCGTATAGAGTTACACCAAGACGAAGATACCCGTCAGCGCAGAGCTGTTGCCGTTGTGGAAAGGCCATTATCGTTAGCGAGCCCTTTGTATTTCGGTACGTTTCTAGTGGCTGAAATTGAAGGCCGTGACCTTGATAATGTATGGAAAGTGCCGTCCTCGGCCATATCGCAAAAACAAGAAGTATGGTTTGTCGCGCCCGACACTAACTTGCTCAACAAGTTTACCCCTACCGTGCTTTTTGAGTACGAAGGTTTTGCTTATATCACGCCTATGGCGGGTGCTAACCAAGCGCTTATTGTAGCGCGCCCGCTTAATAACTATCTTGTAAACACTCTGGTGAAGCCTGTAGTTGAGGGCAATGGCAATGAATAGTCACAAGGGCATTATTGCGTGGTTTGCGCAAAATTCGGTGGCCTCCAACCTTCTAATGGTTGGTCTTATCGTGCTAGGCATGGTGTCCTACGGCGATATTAGAAAGGAAGCCTTTCCTAGTATGGAGCCTAGGTTTGTTAGTATCTCCATGACATATGAAAGTGGTGATGCTGAGCAAGCCGAAGAAGGCATCGCGATTAAAATAGAAAATGCGCTTGAAACCGTGCCAGGAATTAAGCGCATCACTTCTACCTCTAACGCCAATAGCGCGAATGTTCAGGTCGAAAAAGAAACCGACTACGATTTAGATGTGATGTTTAACGACATTAAAACCGAAGTCGACAGTATTTCCAATTTACCTTCTGATGCTGAAAACGCCATTATTGACAAAGCTACCCGCGACGAGCACGTTATCTGGGTGCAGCTGTATGGCGATGCCAGTCATGCTGAATTGCAGTATTTAGGTAAGCAATTAGAGCGAGACTTGCTGGCGCAAGATGATATTCGCGATGTGAGCGCAGCCAGCTTTATTGACCCTATGATGTCGATAGAAATTGATGAGGCGAAACTACAAGCCTACGGCTTAACCTTGTCAGATGTGGCCTCACGTATTAACCAAGAGTCGTCTACGTCACTCACCACTAGCTTGCGGAACCAAGAGAAAGTTATTCGTTTAAAAGCCTCTGAACAAGCTTATTACGCCGGTGATTTTGCCAAGATACCTTTAGAGACTAGCGCTGATGGTGCGGTGTTAACCGTAGATGATGTTGCAGAAGTAACCGACACGTTTGCCGACGATAGCTACTCATTAGCCAGATATAACGGCCAAAACGGTTATGGCTTGCAAGTATTAATGGATAAATACGGCGATGTTACCGATATGGTGGCACAAGCTCATGCTGTCGTTGATAGCTGGCACGAGCGCGGGTTACTCCCCGAAGGTGTACAGCTTGAAACCTGGTATGACAGAAGTACGCTTATCACAGAGCGCTTAGACTTACTTACCAATAACGCACTAATGGGTATTGTATTGGTATTTATTACCCTCGCGGTATTTTTAAACTTACGAGTCGCCTTTTGGGTGGCCGCAGGACTACCGTTTATTTTCTTCGGTACTTTGTATTTCATGACCGATTCTTACACCGGCATGACCCTTAACGAAATGACCACCTTTGGTTTTATTATGGCGCTGGGGATTGTGGTAGATGATGCCGTAGTGGTGGGCGAAAGTGTTTATTCCACTAGGCGGCGTTACGGCGATACTTTAGCAAATACCATAGAAGGTACCCGAAAAGTCGCCGTCCCTACTATTTTTGGTGTGCTTACTACGGTGGCCACTTTCTTTGCCTTGTCGAACGTATCTGGCGGCCTTGGCACCTTGTATTCTCAGTTCGGTACCATTGTTACCCTTTGCCTTTTATTGTCGGTAGTGGAATCTAAATTAATACTGCCTTCTCATTTGGCGCATCTACCCACCAAGAAAACTACGAAAAAAGGCATTGCTGGTTTGTGGGGTAAAGTGCAAGACGGTGCCGACAATGGGCTAAATTGGTTTAACGAAAAGCTCTATCAACCAGCATTAAGTGCCACGATTGCTTATCGCTATGCGGCGGTGCTGTTGTTCATTACCTTGTTTATTGTAGTTATGAGTTTGCCGTTGACCGGCGTAGTACGGGTAGGGTTTTTCCCAAGTATGCAAGGCGATACCGTGTCGGCCAATATGTCGCTTTACAGTGATGCCAGCTTTGGTCAAACCGAACGTAACTTATTACGCTTAGAAAACGCTGCACTTGAAGCCGACAAGCAGCTGGTAGAAGAAAAGGGTGTGAGTGCGAGTGGCATGAAGAGCCTGCAAGTGACAGCTAGTGGCGATCAAAGTGGCACAATTACCATTTCGCTGTCTGAAGATAAGCCTTATACCTTGGATGAACTAGCCGCACGCTGGACAGCACTAAGTGGCAACTTAGAGGCGGTGAAAAAGCTTAAGATTCAAGCGCGACGTGAAATGGTTGATGCCTTCAGAGTAGAGCTAAAAAGTATAGACGACGCCACCTTAACAGCGGCTAACACCGCCTTTCAAGACGCATTGGAAAACATAGATGGCGTATTTGGTGTGGAAAGTTCTTTAACGCCCGGTGAAGCCATGATGCGCTTTGAGTTAACGCCTGAAGGTCGTGCTATGGGCATGGACACCCAAAGCTTATCGCAACAGCTGTTAAAAGCGTTTGGGGGCGAAATAGTGCAGCGTTACTTGCGCAATAAAAACGAAGTGAAAGTGCGCGTACGTTACCCTGAAGAAGACAGAATGGACCCGTCTGATGTGATGAATACGCGAGTACGTTTAGATAACGGTACGGTAGTGCCATTAAGTGTTATCGCCACTATGACACCTGATGTTCAGCAAAAGCAGGTGGTGCGTATTGACGGGCTTCGTGCGCTTACTGTTAGCGCCTCAGTAGACAGTGACGTAATAACCGCCACTGAACTGGTGAACTACTTAAACGAAAGTTTCGTGCCTACTATATCTCGTCAGTATCAAGACTTGTCACTGCATTTTGCGGGGGAAGCCGAGCAGCAAGAAGAAACCCAAAGCTCAATGGAGAGCGTATTTATATTAGCGTTAATTTCTATTTACGCCTTGCTCGCCATTCCGCTTAAATCTTACGTTCAGCCGCTTATTATTATGACCGCTATTCCGTTTGGCATTGTAGGTGCGGTATTAGGACATTGGAGCAACGGGCTAATGCTTAGCATACTCTCTCTTAACGGAATATTGGCGTTGAGCGGGGTAGTAGTTAACGACAGCCTGTTGTTGGTGTCTCGCTATAACGCATTGAAAGAAGCGGGTATGCGTGTGCAAGAGGCGGTTATTGAAGCCTGTTCAAGTCGTCTTCGTGCCGTATTGCTTACTTCCATTACTACCTTTTTAGGTTTGTACCCCATATTGGGTGAAACCTCCATGCAGGCACAATTCTTAATACCTGCCGCTGCGTCCTTGGGGTATGGTATTTTGTTTGCCACGGCTATTACATTAGTATTAATTCCTGCATTGCTGTTAATTTACGAAGATGTAGCGCAGCTAGGTAAAAAAACCAAAGACGCTGCTGTACAAGTGGCAGGGTAGAAAAGGTGGACGGAATGATTCGGGTGTTGTTAGTGGAAGATGATATTGGCTTGGCTGGTAACGTTCTTGACTACTTGGAACTAGAGGATATGCAATGCGACCATGCCAGCAATGGCGTGGCGGCATTGCAGTTTATTAATCAGCATCAATACGATGTGCTAGTGCTTGATATCAACTTGCCTCGACTCGACGGTTTCAGCGTTTGTGAGCGTTTGCGAAACGACGGCAACGATACCCCTGTTATTATGCTCACCGCGCGAGATCAGCTTGAAGACAAACTCACGGGGTTTCAAAAAGGGGCCGACGATTATTTGATTAAACCCTTTGCGATGGCTGAATTAGTGGCGCGGATAACCGCATTATCGGGGCGCCGTTCTGCGCAGGTAAATCAAATCGCTATGGGTAATGTGACACTCAACATGAATACGCAAGAAGCCCATACAAGTGGCAACCTTATTAAACTTAGCCCCATTACCTATGCACTGCTTAAAAAACTGTTGTTAGCTAAAGGGGAAGTGGTTAGCCGAGAACGGCTTATTGAAGCAGCTTGGAAAGATGGAGCACCCGAAAGCAATGTGCTCAAAGTGCACATGCATCATTTACGAAAAAGTCTAGAACAGGTGAATGCCTCACTTTCGGTGCTAAGTAAACCAAACAGTGGTTTTTACCTCGCCGAGGACGTTTGATATGGTTAAAGGCTTACACCTGAGTTTACGTCGCTATGTGTTGTGGACCTTGCTTGCCGTAGGAAGTGTGCTGATCACGTTGTTTTCAATGTTTTCAGCTGAGCGCTTTTTTCAAGGTATGGACGGCATGTTGCGCGGCACTATGGTAAGCGTGGCAAGCAATACCGAGTTAACAGGTGAGTTACCTCAACGTGTTTTGAACTTCTACATCAGTGCCGAATTTGACCAACAACCAGAAGAAATCCTCGCGTCATTTAGGCAAGACGAGCTTATTCCTTTTGTTTTAGCTAAAGATTTAAAGCGTGATTGGTTTTTCACGCGCCCGTACGCAGCACGATTTTTAGTGATGGTACCGCTTGAAAGCGGCGAGGTAAGGTACATTTCTCAGGTGTTTGGTGAGCCAAAAGGGCGTGGCCGTCGGCCGGTGTGGTTAAGCCATGAGTTGGTGAGTATCATTATTGGAATAAGTGCACTGGTTGTGTTTGCAATTGTATTGTTGCTTATCATGCGAAGCGTGACTAAGCCCGTAGAAATGCTTCAGGATTGGGCGGCGGCGCTAGATGAAAAGCAACTTGATGCGCCTATCCCAAGGTTTCGTTACAAAGAGCTCAATGCGCTTGCGTCACTGATACACAACAGCCTGCAAAGCGTGAAACAAACCCTTGAGCGAGAGCGTACTTTTGTTAATCACGCGAGTCATGAGTTACGTACTCCCATTGCTGTTATTCGAAGCAGTACGGAATTGCTACAGCGTGTTTTGGAAAAAGAGCAGTTAGAAAATCAAGCGCATACAATAGGCAGTAAAGGGGAAAATGCCTTAATGCGGATTGATAATGCCTCTAAAACAATGACCGATTTAACTGAAACCTTATTGTGGTTAGCGCGCGAAGACAGTCAACCTTTGCCTTATCATCCCGTGGATATTGCCACCACGGTTGAGCAGCTTTGTGATGACTTAGCATACTTACTAAAAGGAAAAACCGTAACCGTCGATGTGAATGTGCCAAGTACAACAATGTACCTGCCAGATACTGCTAGTAGAATAATTATTGGTAATGTTATCCGAAATGCCTTCCAACATACCGACAGCGGCGTAGTGTCTATTACATTATGTGACACTACCTTAACCATCGAGAACCAGAATGACGCAGAGGCTTCTCCACTATCAAACGTTGAAGATACTGGTTACGGGTTGGGACTTAAGCTAATTACTAAATTAACAGAACGGTTGGGATGGCAGTGCCAAGCAGGTGTGGTCGTAAATGGTTATCACGTCACGCTAACTCTCAATGAACCTGAAAATACCGATGTGTAGTTGTGAGTGTAATTGTGAATGTCACTTAACAGGCTGGATTTAAAATAAGCGGCTAACAAGCCGCTTATTTTGTTTAACCTCGACAATTTTGCCTTGTCGATAGAGCAGTACAGGTAATTACATCCATTCTTTACTGCGATTACGCTTTTTCGGCATATAAGTCAGAAGTACGCCTAATAAAATACCTGCGCCGGCAACAATACCGCCACGGGTGAACCAGGTGACCAGTTCATCTTTATCAGCGCTTTCTACTTGAGCACTTAAGCGTTTAATATCGTTGCTTTGTTGTTCAGTATCCGTTGTGAGTTGCGTAATTTGCTGGCGCGCATCATTAAGCTGCTGGCGCAGGTTTGCATTCTCACGTTGGGTAGTTTGTAAGCTGGTTTGGCTTTGTGCTAACTGCTCACTTAGCATAGGTAGTTTTTCAGCTTGTGACATCTCTGTAGTCACATACTTTGATTCAATCCACCCCTTACGACCTTCATCATCGGTCACTTGTGTGAACTCTGCATCAGCATCACGGTCTAGCACAGTAATCGGTGTGCCTGCCTCTACAGACCCTAGAATACGGTAGTTTCGGCCTGGGCCCGTGTGTAAAAAGATAAATAAATCATCGCGAATATAGTGCGACGACGACGCTTCTAGCGTATCGCTCTCTTGAAGAGCCAGCGCTTGGCAAGAGCATGCAAAAAGGGCAACTGCTAACCACTTTCGAATCATAGGTAGTCCAAATACTCGTCTAAAACATGGAGATGGTATTGGTTGACCGCGATAAAGGCAAGTTTGTTCCACTTTTGTCTACTGGTTAATTTCATCGCAACCAGTTAACAGTGTCATTGCGAATTAGTTTGGACACAGGTAAGGTTGCATCATTATCACGTGTGCCACTGCGCAAATATGTCTGAAATTGAACTAAAATTTGTTACTCAAGATGGTGCGCATCAAGCTTTTAAAGACCGCGTACTCCCTCTTTTTGAAAAAAATAATATTACCCTCATTTCCCACACCGAACTTCGGCTTGAAAACGATTACTACGATACGGTAAATCACGATTTTCAAGAAAGTAAGATGGGTTTTCGTGTGCGCGGCAATAATGGCAGCTACGAGCAAACCTTAAAAACCAATGGGAAAGTCAGTGGTGGGTTACATCAACGTGCAGAATACAACATTGACCTTGATGCACCTGAACCCGACTTAACCCTGTTTGATACTTCAGTGTGGCCTTCTAGCTGGAATATTCCCAGCATGAACAGCAAATTGGAAAAGCAATTTAGTACCCACTTTACTCGCCATGCTTATATTGTAGAGGTAGAGAAGAGTCGCGTAGAGGTAGTGCTTGATTGCGGTGAGGCGGCTACCGATAAAGCCAGCTCGCCCATTAATGAAATTGAGCTAGAATTGCAAAGTGGAGACCTAGACAGCCTCTTTATATTGGCAACGCACATAAATAGTTGTATGGATGTCAGGCTAAGCGACGTGTCTAAAGCGGCGCAAGGGTATCAGCTACTGCATGGCTTTAACGCCAAAGTAAAACCCTTGCCAGACTTTTTGCCGCTAAATCCAAAATCGTCTACCGAAGAAGCCTTTTCAAGCGCACTTCAATTGGCTTTAGCCCATTGGCAGCACCATGAGCATGTATTTATTGAAAGTGGCTCTATTAAAACCTTAGCTGAAGTGGCCAAGAGCGTGCGCTTGCTGTTACAAAGTGTGTCTTTGTATTTACCTGTTTTACAGTGCCCAGAAATGCTTGCGTTGCATAAAAAGCTTATTGCTTACGCACAGCAATGGGCCTGGCAAGATGACTTGCAAAGCTTACGGTATTTATTGTCTAAAAAGAGCCTGTTCCACAAAACCTTAAGCAAACACCCGGCTATTGTCAGTTATTTGCAGGGACGTAAAGCAGGGCTGCTGCATGCACATGACCCAGCCAGTTTATTTTTCGACAGCATGGCTACCGATATTAAGCTGAAAGCTATCGACTTAATTAACGCAAAACCATGGCGTAGAGAAGCTACAGGGTACGATTTGCTGGTATTAGATCATGCCAAAGGGTGGTTATCTCAGGGGTGGCAAACGGTGCAGCAAAGTATGCCAGCCAATAAAACCATGGGCCCCGCCAACTATACGTTGGTAGAAGTTGTGCTTCGACAAACCTTGTGGAGCGGTTTTTTACTTGGGGATTTGTTTTTAGAAGAGCGGGGTAACTTCAGAGCACCTTGGTTAGATTTGTTAACCGGCATAGAGGAGCTTAATGCGTTACTTATGCTTCGCCAAGCGGTACAAGACTCCGAATTAGAGACACAAGATGAACTTAGTAAGTGGACAAGCAGTAAGCTGACCGTGCTCGTGAAAGTCATGGAGCGAACCCGCGCTGTGGCGTTAGAACGAGATATTTACTGGTAATGACACTAGGTAAATCGTGAACAAGGATGTAGTAAGGTGAAAGCAGATATGGTGTATGACTACGCCCTTTATGCGGCGCTGTTCTTCTATTTTATTGTGGTAATAAGATTTGTGTATTATCGCCACCGTATATTTCAGAGCCCCTGGCTAGCTGCGGCTATTCTGAGCTGGCCCATTTTCATGCTAGATGAATGGATGCGGTTGTGGCAGTTAACCCAACTGGCGCCCCTTTATGGGCTGTCAGACGTCTTTGCGGTGCTATTAATGAGCTGTAGCTATAGAATGGTAAAGCCCATGCTTTTGGCTTATCCGTCTAAACGTTCTCGATTGTGGGTGCCTTTTTGGGTAATGGCCGTGCTGCAACTAACTATTTTGCTTATTCCCACTGAAGACAAGCTATTGTGGTTAGAAGCCTCCCCAAGTGGCGAGCCATTAATGTTATGGCCAGCTTACTTAGCTTCGTTAACTACAGGGTTCTGCGTGTTGCTCATTGGTATTCTCATCATTGAACACATTCAAATGTATCATAGGCATTTACCCGAACAGGCGGTTGACGTTCAAGAGTTTCGCGTACCAAGACTTGCCAGCGTCATGGCAAATACGGTTGTTGTGGCGTTTGCCAGTATTTTGCTGGTGACTGCTGCCACCTTTGGCTTTTTTGCAGTGCCTTTTTGGGAAAGCCTACATCATACGGCCCTTGGCGTTTCTCTGCTCGTGGTGCTATTCAGCCTTACTTTTCCTAGGGTAACGTCACCGTCGCCTTTAGATTACGAGCGGCTGGATGAAGGTGCAGTAAAGCCAGCCGAAGTGCGAGCGGTCATTGGTCAAGCTAAGCGCACCATGATTGATGGTAAAAACTACAAGAAGCTGGGGCTAACATTGAAAGACTTTAGCGATGAGGCAGGAGTCGATCCCACCACCTTGGCGATTGCCTTGCACTTAGAGCTTAAGAAAAACTTTCGCGGTTTTGTGTATCAGTACCGGTTGGACTATGCCAAAAACGTGTTGCTGCGAAGTGATGCCAAAATAGCGAAAGTCGCGAAGCGCTTAGGCCTCAATTCTGAAAAGTTTTTAGGCGATGTGTTGGTAAAGTACCTACGCAATAGCCAATAGCCACACTAGTTCAGTAGTCTTTGTTTATTTAATCTACAAAGCCATGCTAGCTAAACGCATTATAAAGCACCTGCTGCGTAAAGGTTTTGCGCAAGTAGAAGCCACGAGGGCGCGTTTTTATTCGCTCGCCTTGCGGACCTAAGGCGTCAGCTAATACTTTGCCGCTGGCGGCCTTAGGGCGAAGATGTAATGCCTCCCCTTGACGTGAAGTGATTGATTCAACATGGCCGGTCAGTATTTGCTCTGTAAGCTCTTCCCAATCTTGTTTTAACAAGGCATCTTCTTGTGCGCTCGGTTGCCAATAAAACGCACTGGCCACTCTGCGCTGCGCCAATGGAATGCGCCTGTCTCCCTCGATAGGCAACCACAGCACCTGTTGAATTTTATTGCGCACATTGCTTGTTTCCCATGTTAATCCTGGTTGCATCAACAAGGGGGCGTAGCAAACATAGGTGGTTTCAAGGGGCATAAAATTGGCATCGATAGGAATAGTTTTAAGCTCAATGCCTAATTCCGGGAAGTCTTGTTGAGGCTTAGAGCCGGCACTGGCCCCTAGCCAACGCTCAATCAGCATGCCAGGCCACCCTTTATGACGCTGTAAATTTTCTGGTATGGCAACCTCAGCCATGGCTGCTAATTCCCCTAAGGTTAAGCCCGCAATCGCGTCACAGCGCGCTAATAATGTGGTTGAATTTTCAGGTGGAGAGTCGGGTGGACGCATAGTTAAGCTCAGTAATTTTCTATAAGGAAAGCATGAATTTCGATTAATGCTTTGAATGGTGTATATATTATGGAAGAATGCAGAGATATAAAAGTATAGTGTGCCCGGGAGTCTATGTGATAGATGCCGATGGATTCCGTGCGAATGTGGGCATAGTGATTTGCAACAAAATGGGTCAAATATTTTGGGCAAGGCGTTATGGTCAACATTCATGGCAGTTCCCTCAAGGCGGAATTGATGAAGGGGAATCTGCCGAACAAGCTATGTACCGCGAGCTGCACGAAGAAGTGGGTTTGACACCGAAAGATGTCACCATTTTAAGTGTTACACGTAACTGGCTTAGATATAAGCTACCAAAGCGATTAATTCGTCAGGGAAGCAATCCGGTCTGTATAGGCCAAAAACAAAAGTGGTTCCTGCTGCAGCTTGACTGTAATGAGCGGGACGTGAATGTATTGAAAACAGGGCACCCAGAATTTGATGATTGGCGTTGGGTGAGCTATTGGTATCCAATTAGAAATGTCGTGTCGTTCAAGCGAGACGTCTACCGTCGGGTTATGAAGGAATTTTCCCCTGTTGTCATGGCTGCTCAACAGCGTCCACAACAGCGCCATAATACGTCGTCGCAAAAGCGTGGTAAAAAGCGTAGGCGAGGCTAGGCGAACGAGCAAAGTATAGGGAGTAGCGATTGGACACTCAGGGTCACAAAGGCGCAATGTTAACCACGCTTAAACGTATCGTGCAGGAAATGAATCAAATTCCTGCACTTGATACTGCCTTGTTTCGTCTCGCATCTCGCGTTAAACAAACGCTGGATGTAGACTCATGCTCTATTTATCTTGCCGATTACGAGAAACAAACCTTTATTCTAAAGGCTACCGACGGTCTGCACCCTGATGCAGTAGAGCAAGTTCATATTGGCTTTTCTGAAGGCTTAATTGGCTTAGTCGGTCAGCGTGAAGAACCGCTCAATATCGTTAATGCCCAGCACCATCCTCGATTCAAGCACTATCCTGAGGTTAAAGAGGAAAACTACAACGCATTTTTGGGTACGCCCATTATTCACCAGCGTAAAGTGTTAGGGGTAATTACCCTACAGCAAAGTGAAATGCGCCGTTTCAGTGAAGACGAAGAAGCGTTCTTAGTTACCCTAGCAGCACAGCTTGCGCTTGAAATTACCAATGCTGATATGCGCGGGGCACTAAACAATACCGCCAATGTGAACAGTATTGCACTGCAAAAAAATGTCTCTGGTATTGCGGGTTCGCCCGGCTTAGCAATTGGTAAAGGCTTCTCACCAGATAAGTCACTTAATTTAAAAAACTGGGTTGTTAAACGCAGTAAAAATCCAAACGACGAAATCCAAACCTACCGCAAAGGCGTGGAAGTCACGCGCCAACACGTGGATGGATTATCGAAAAGTTTAGATGACGATATTCCTGATGACGTTAAATCCATATTTCAGCTTTATCACCATTTACTTGATGCCAATAGCTTAGGCCGCGAGGTAGAAGAGAAAATCAGGCAAGGTTGGGATGCTGCGTCGTCACTTAAAATGGTGGTCGAAAATTACGCCGCACGTTTTCGCGCGATGGACGACCCTTACATGCAAGAGCGTGCCATCGATATCGTCGACCTTTCCGATCGTATTTTGGCGAATATTCTTACCGAAGGCCAAGGGCAAAAGCTGGTAGAAAAACTCGCCACCGAAGATAGTATTTTGGTGGCCGATGAAGTATCGGCAACCATGCTGGCTGAGTTTCCAAGAGAAAAGCTCAAAGGCATTATCTCTATACGGGGGTCAAACAACTCTCATGCCGCTATTTTAGCAAGGGCAATGGGTGTGCCTGCGGTGATGGGGTGTCAGAATGTGTCTCCTGCACTGCTTGAGGGTAAAGAGCTTTTACTCGATGGTTATGCAGGTGAGGTAATTGTTTCCCCAGAGCGGAACATCAAAACTGAATTTATTCAGCTTATTGAAGAAGAGTCGGCAATAACCGAGCGCATAGACGCCGAAGCCGGGCAGCCTTGTGAAAGCGTAGATGGCTGTCGCATGTCGCTATACATCAATGCGGGTTTGTCTGCTGAAGCCGAGCTTAATGCTGGGCATATTGGCTCGGGTATTGGTCTGTACCGTACTGAAATTCCCTTTATGCTACGGGAGCGTTTTCCTTCTGAGCAAGAGCAAGTTGAGCTTTATCGCCAAATCTTAGAGTCGGCACCCGATTTACCGATTACCATGCGTACCCTTGATGTGGGAGGAGACAAACCCCTTCCTTATTTCCCCATCAATGAAGAGAACCCGTTCTTAGGGTGGCGGGGCATACGGTTAACACTCGATCACCCCGAGATATTCTTGGTACAAGTACGGGCCATGCTAAGAGCCAGTATTGGGCTTAAAAACCTACGCATTATGTTACCAATGATATCCACGGTGGCAGAAGTGCAAGAAGCCAAGCGCTTAGTTAACCAAGCCTACTTTGAGATATGTGACGAGGTTTGTGAGTCGGGTGAAGTACTTCAGCGGCCTAAGTTAGGTATCATGTTAGAAGTACCCTCGGTATTGTATCAACTGCCGCAGCTTGCGAAACACGTAGATTTCTTCTCGGTGGGCAGTAACGACTTAACGCAATACTTGTTGGCGGTAGATAGAAACAACACTCGTGTGGCGGGGCTGTACAACAGCTACCATCCTGCGGTATTGGCTGCACTCTACGACATTGTGCAGCAATCAAACGAGAACCAAATCCCTGTTACCATTTGCGGCGAGATTGCCGGTGAACCGGCAGGTGCTATTTTATTAATGGGCATGGGGTATCGTCGTTTAAGTATGAATGCGTTCAATATTCGAAAAATTAATTGGCTTATTCGTAAGGTTTCGCTGGCGGAAAGCAAACAGCTTCTTTCTCTCGCGTTAACGTCGCAAAGCCATGAACAAGTATTCGGACATTTAAACGAATATTTAGAAACAAAAGGCTTAGGTGGGTTAATACGGGCAGGTGCGTAAAATAGGCATGGCGCTAGCAGTGTAAATGCTAGTTTCTGCTGTGTGATAAAGGATTTTGTATGGAACCGTTAACCATCATTTTTGTGAGCTGCTTAGTCCTTGGCGTGGTCGTCGGGTTATTAGCAGGAATGTTAGGTATAGGTGGTGGTCTTATCATCGTTCCTGTACTCTCCTACTTACTGATTCACTTTGCTGGTATGACCGTTGAGACCGTGATGCCGGTGGCCATAGCTACCTCACTTTCTACCATCATTTTTACGGGCATGTCGTCTGCGTTCGCACACTATCGCTTAGGTAATATCCATAAACCAACGGTGCTTTATACTGGGTTTGGTATAGCAATAGGTGCTATCTTAGGGGCGCAAATTGCCAGTCATATTTCCGGTGCGCTATTAAAAGACATCTTTGCGGTTTTGGTTATTATTATTGCCGCACAAATGATATTTGGTAAGCAGAAAACATCAGACAGCGAAGCATCGCCATGGGTGCTAAGTTGCGTGGGTAGCGGCACAGGTTTAATTAGCGCACTGATGGGTATTGGTGGTGGCGCCTTGTTAGTACCAGCTTTAGTGTGGTTCAGAATTAACATAAGATTGGCGATTGGCTGCGCGGCATTTAGTGGCTTGCTAATCGCAGTATTTGGCACCGCTAGTTTTGTTGCTGCGGGCTGGCAGCAAGCAGGTATGCCACAGTGGAGTTTAGGTTACGTATATTTGCCCGCCACAGCAGGTATTGTCACCACATCAATATTTACCGCAGGTATCGGCGCTAAGCTGGGCCAGCGGGTAAATACTCGAGTTTTAAAAGCAATGCTAGCGTGTTTGTTAGTGTTGGTAAGTATCAAAATGTTTGTAGGAATTAATTAAGCGTATGGCTGAAAGCAGTTATTTGGTTTTTCCCAGTATAGACCCTATTATTTTTAGCCTCGGGCCATTAAGTGTCCGTTGGTACGGCATGATGTACCTCGTTGGTTTTATTGCCGCGTATTTGTTAGCGCAGAAGCGTTTGTCGCGCACTGAATGGACGCGAGATCAACTTAGCGACTTATTGTTCTGGAGCTTTGTTGGTGTGATTTTAGGTGGTCGTATTGGCTATGTGTTCTTCTATCAGTTTGGCATGTTTCTAGAAAACCCCCTCTACCTGTTTAAAATATGGGCCGGTGGTATGTCGTTCCATGGCGGGCTTGTTGGCGTATTAGTGGCGTTAATGTGGCAAGCTAAGCGAATGAAAGCCACCTTCTTGCAATTAGGCGATTTCGTCGCACCACTAGTTCCCATTGGTTTAGGCGCAGGACGCATCGGAAACTTCCTTAACGCTGAATTATGGGGCCGTACCACTGATGTGCCTTGGGCTATCATTTTCCCAAACGCCGGTAATGTGCCTCGCCATCCTTCCCAGTTATATGAATTTGCCTTGGAAGGCGTATTATTGTTTGTTATTTTGTGGCTTTATTCTGCCAAACCTCGACCGGTTGGCGCGGTAAGTGGTGTCTTTTTACTTGGTTATGGGAGTTTCCGTTTTATCGTGGAATACTTTAGAGAGCCAGATGCTCACATTGGTTTATACCAAATGGGGCTTAGCCAAGGGCAGCTATTATGTTTACCTATGATTGCATTAGGCATAGGGCTAATAGTGCGCGCCTACACCCGCCAACAGCAACAAACTAAACAATAAATAAGAAGAAAGATGAAAGAATATCTCGCATTGATGCGCCATGTACGTGATACAGGTGTAAAAAAGGAAGACCGCACTGGAACCGGCACGTTAAGTGTATTTGGCTATCAAATGCGGTTTGACTTACAACAAGGCTTTCCGTTAGTTACCACTAAAAAATGCCACCTCAAATCTATTATTCACGAACTGCTATGGTTCTTGAAAGGCGAAAGTAATATCGCTTATTTGAAAGAGAATGGCGTGAGCATTTGGGATGGTTGGGCAACAGAAGAGGGTGAACTAGGCCCTGTTTACGGTAAGCAGTGGCGCAGTTGGGACAATGGCGATGGCACCACTATCGATCAGATAGCTGATGTGATTGAACAAATTAAAACCAACCCAGATTCTCGCCGTCTTATTGTCAGTGCATGGAATCCGTCTGTCTTGCCAGATACGCAATATTCGCCACGTGAAAATGCGAGTATGGGTAAGCAAGCATTGCCACCGTGTCATACTATGTTTCAATTCTATGTGCTTGATGGCAAATTGAGCTGTCAGCTATATCAACGCAGCGGTGATATTTTCCTAGGTATTCCTTTCAATATTGCTAGCTATGCTTTACTTACCATGATGATCGCCCAAGTGTGTGACCTTGAGCCAGGTGATTTCATCCTGACCTTAGGTGATGCGCATTTATATAGTAATCATCTAGAGCAAGTTGACCTGCAGTTAAGCCGAGAGCCTTTCGCGCCGCCCGTTATGGAATTAAACAAAAGCGTGAAAGACATTTTTGATTTTTCATTTGAGGACTTTACGCTTAAAGGCTATCATTCTCATCCCCATATCAAAGCACCCGTCGCAATATAAGGAGGTTTTGTGTCTACACCTATTCTTATATGTGATGATTCAGGTTTTGCACGACGCCAAATGGCACGCAGTATCCCAGATAGTTGGGAGGTTGAGATTTCATTTGCCGGTAATGGACAAGAAGCCCTTGAGGTTATCCGTGCTGGTAAAGGTGATGTGGTCTTTCTTGACTTGAATATGCCTGTTATGGATGGCTATGAAACCATGGAGGCCATTCGTAAGGAAGACTTACCTTGCTTGGTTATCGTGGTATCAGGAGACGTACAAGCGCAAGCGCGAGAACGAATGCTAGCCTTAGGTGCCATCGATTTCATTCGTAAACCAATTGATAACGAAAAGCTCACCAATATTTTATCCTCCTACGGCATTTATAGTGGTGTTTCTACTGCAGTACAGCGAGAAGCCGTTGCAAGAGACACCGATGCATCGTCATTGGAAGACAAGCTAGATGCGTACCGTGAAATGGTGAATATTGCTATGGGGCGAGCCGGTGAAAGCCTAGCGCAGCTTATGGGCGAGTTTGTCGACCTGCCTATTCCCAATGTCAATTTGCTAGAAAGTAATGAACTGTCGATGGCCATAGCCGAGATAAATCGCAACGACTGTGTGTCGGCAGTATCGAAAGGTTTTGTCAGTGCGGGAATTCGCGGTGAAGCGCTGGTTATTTTCAATGATATTAACTCACAAAACATTGTTGAGTTATTAAAATACGATGCCCATCAATCTACTGGCAGCCTAGAGCTTGAAGCGTTAATGGATGTGTCGAACATTTTAATCGGCGCATGCCTAAATGGACTGTCTGAACAATTAAACGTGTCGTTTAGCCATACGCTTCCTGTATTGCTCGGTCGTCATCAGGGGCTAGCTGCGTTACTAAACGACAATGTTAAGAAGTGGGGCAAAGTCATGGCAATCGAGATTGGTTACGCTATTAAAGCCAGAGATATTGCATTCGACTTGTTACTGCTGTTTCCCGATGAAGCGATGAACCATATTTATGGTCGTTTAGTGGATGTAGACAAGGAAGCTTCATAATGATTTCACTCACCCAAAACGGAAATTTGCCTGCTGAACTGCTCGACTCTATCGAAGTAGGTATTGTCGTGTTAGATAGAGATTTCAATGTAGAGGAGTGGAATAAATTCATGGAAAACCACTCTTCCATTCCACCGCACGATATTAAAGGCACCTCGTTGTTTAACCATTTTTCAGAAATAGATGAAAAATGGTTAAGGCTTAAATCAGGTCCGGTCTTCAACTTAAAAAGTCCTGTATTTATTATTTGGGAACAGCGCCAATATTTATTTAAATTTGGCGGCAATAGGCCCATTACTTGCCAAGCCAGTTACATGTATCAGAACGTGACCATGTTTCCCTTAATTTCTGAAACCGGTGAGGTTGAGAGGTTCTGTATCGTAGTTTATGACGTAACAGACCAAGCACTTAGCAAAATTGGTATGGAAAGACTGAATGAAGAGCTGAAAACAGCCAGTCGAATTGATGGCTTAACGGGGCTGTTTAATCGTCGATACTGGCAGGAGCGTTTTGAGCAATCTTATAAGTTAGCGAAGCGCCAAGATAAGGCAAGCACTGCAATGATGTTAGATATCGATCACTTTAAAAAAGTGAACGATACTTATGGTCACCAAGCTGGCGATAAAGTTATTCAAATGCTTTCTGCCCTTATTAAGCGCTGTGTCCGAGAAACCGATTTAGCTGGCCGTTATGGCGGCGAAGAATTTGCCGTTATTCTCACCGATTCCTCCGTTGAAAAAGCCGTCATAGTCGCTGAGCGTATTCGTCGTTTGGCCGAGCGTTTGGTGGTAGAGCATGATGGTGAAGAAATTACCTTTACAGTGAGTTTAGGCTTAGCTGAATTCGACCCTCACAGTAAAAGCTCTATGGCTTGGCTTGAGAAAGCCGATCAGGCGCTTTACGAAGCTAAAGAAAGTGGTCGAAACAAATACTGTATTAGCGCGCTGGCCGGAGCGTAACGCTGCTATTTACATCGTCGTTTTCGGTAGTATAAAACAGAGTTGGTGGTGCGCTTATTACACACCAACTCTGCGTCTACGCTCTATAACTTTAGCAGCGTCAATCCAAGCGTATTTTTCAATTCTTGAAAGGTTACAGGCTTGACCAAGTGGTAGCGAATACCTGCAAGCTCAGAGGCCTTTCTATCGTCTTTATGTGCGTTAGCCGTAATAGCAATTATAGGAATGTTCGGCTTCTTCTCTTTAATAATTTTTGCCACTTCTAAACCGCTTATATCAGGTAAATTAATATCTAACAAAATAGCGTCGTAGGACTCTTCACTCGCTAGCATGATGGCGTCATTACCATTGGTTACTGTCTTAGGTGAGTGACCCATGCATATCAGCATATTTTCAAGCATCTGTGCATTGATAGGCTCATCTTCTACCACCAGTATCTTGGCATGACTCACCGATTGATAGGCGGATTTATTCGGATGTGCTAAGTGATGAAGCGTATCTACAATACGGTTTTTATCAACTGGCTTAACAAAAGATTGCCATATTTCAAGCTTACTGTTTGCAATAACATTGGCAATATCTGGTGTCGCCGACAACACCACAATAGGTGGCGTACGCTTTCCGTAAATAGCATGAAGTGTTCGAGTAAGCTCTAAGCCATCGATACCCGGCATGTAAAGGTCAGCGAAAATGGCGGTGTATTGAAGTAGCTCATCATGCAGACTTAGTAGGTCTGAACCTGAAGCAAAACAACGCGCGGAAAATCCTTCGCCCGTAATAATGTTTTGAATATGCAGTCGAGAAATTTCTAAATCATCAACGATAGCGAAGCGCGCATTGCTAGTGTTCGTTTTGGATGTTTCGATATCAGGTAAAGGCGTAATGGGAATAGTGGCAACAAACTCAGTGCCAATGCCTTCTTGGCTAGTAAAGGAAAGGCTGCCACCGAGTTGATTAATGCTTTTTTGTACCACGGTGAGCCCAATGCCAGCACCGGGAAACCGATGATCTAGCGGCTGTTCGCCACGGAAAAAGCGTTCAAAAATTTTAGGTTTTATGTCATCTGCAATACCTAGTCCTGAGTCTTTAACTTTTATGACTAAAAATATTTTTTTGTTTTTCACCAAAGTTGTGACATCTACGTGGATAATGCCATTGGGTGTAAACTTAACGGCATTGTCTAACGTGTTGCGGATGACTTTAGATAAGTTTGTGGCATCCCCTTCAATAAAGTGCGGTACGCTATGGTTGCAATGCATCGTGAATTCGACTTTTTTCCCTCTAACCTGAACGGAGTAAGGGGCAATGCATTCGTCGAGCAAGCTGATGAGGTCAACACGACCGATGTGTTTATCTTGTTCGTTGCCAATCGACAAGATATCCAGCAAGTTGTTGGTTAAATTCAATAGCCGATAGCATGATTGCTCAGCTTGTTGAATAAGCTTTCCTTGCTGCTGTTTCATGTTAGGAATAAGTTCTAGTGCAGTAATGATGGCACTAATTGGTCCTCTAAACTCGTGGCTCATTAAGTTTAGGAAGTCGCGCTTTTCATTCTCAAGTAAGGCTTCAGATTCTCGATATTTCGAAGAGATATGCGCTTCTTTCTTAAGTAGGCGAGTTCTATTTTGGTTGATTTTTGAGAAAACAAATAGCCACAGCGCCATAAGAGAAAGTGCTAACAAGGCGGTAATCACGAACAAGCTTACCTTGAGGTTCTGAGCACTGTGACTCAACCGATTCAAGGTGATTTGTTCTTGAAGCCGAATATCTCTAATGAGTGGCGAAAGCTGAAGCGGGGGGGATAGATAACCCGCTACTTCACTAGGGGGTAAACCAACAATAGTACGGAGCAAATAAAAAGTGACTTTCACCTGCTCGGGAAGTGAAAGTGAAGTGCTCATTTGTTGTTCGCTGATATAGGCATCTAAACTGAGTGCTTGGGTATTAAAGTCATCGAAATGCGCATCGTCAATTAAAAAAGCATGTTGAAAGTGATACTTTGCTTCAACGACAAGGGGCATTAATTCCCTCTGAATAGTGGCTATTTCATCTGAAGGTTGTGGCTTAGTAAGTGTCTCAATATGGTTTTCTATTTCAATGAGTGCATGATGCAGTGAGTTGCTCGCACTTAGCGATTGCGACAACGTATAGTGGGTGTGTAAAAAGTGGTATAGGTAGGCGAAAAAACACAATATAACTACGGCAAACCCTGTAGCGATGTATAAATTCCAATGCGTTGCTTCGTTAAACGGTACTTCATTCTTGCTCATAGCGACTCCATGCTACTACGCCTACTATTGGTCTTTTCTTGATTTTCTCTTAGACGTTACTAGCTTTCCACTTAGCCATAGGGCTTTCGCCAAACCCACTACTACTACGTTTTAATCGGCTACATTGAAGCCAAGTGAAAGCTTATCGTATGGCTAATTTAGGCCATCCTTTTACGAACTCATTCCTCATTATTGCTTATATGCACAGTAGTTTAACTTTAGATGGGAAATGAGTTATTGCAACCTTATTACTCAGAAGTTTTAGATTTTTCTAAATGAGTGATCTTATGTCGAATATTGTGTAAGAACAGCAAGCTGGGAATAACCATAAGTGCTGTAATAACAAAGAACTGGCTCCAATTACCGTCAAGGAAATCAACCACGAAACCACTACTGGATGCTACTAAGGTTCTTCCCGCTACACTTAGCGATGCCATAAGGGCGTATTGGGTGGCACTGAAAGCGCGATTACACAACAGGGAAATAAAAGCGACCATGGCCACGGTGCTCCAAGCAGCCGTAAAGCCGTCGATAATGACCGCAGCGGCCAGAAGGGTAACATCAGGCCCGGTAGTGGCAATAAGCGAGAACATAAGGTTGGAAGCCGCCATAGCAATGCCGGCAGTCATTAGGCCCTTGTAAATACCATAGCGAATATTGACCAACCCACCTATCAGAGAAAAGATAATGGTTACCCACCAGTTGAGCAGCTTTGAGTAAGTGCCGATATCGCTATTTGAAAAACCAATTTCTTTGTAAAAAACGATACTCATTCTTCCTAAGAAAGCTTCCCCAATTTTAAACAAGAATATAAACAGTAAAAACGACAAAGCGAGTTTTACGCCATTGCGTGAGAAAAACTCAGAAAAGGGGGCCACTAAGGTTTGTTTAAACCAAAGCGCTATTTTAGAAGGCGTTGCGCCTGTATTGCTGTGTGCTGGGTTCCCCGTTGCTTGGCTACGCAATAGGTCCCGATCTATGTCTGGCTCTTTGGCAAACACAGTAGTGACCATAAGCACAAGCATAAAAAGGGCGAGTAAACCGTAAATATCAGGCCAATACCAGCTGCTGTTGTCTGCAATAAAAAACGGGATGGCCCCAAGTCCACCATAACCCGTCCACCATCCTGCGGTGGCAACGGAAGAGGCAGCAGATAAACCGTCATTGTCATTTTCTTCAATAACATCAATTCGATAACCATCTATCGCAATGTCTTGAGTAGAAGAAAAAATGGCGATGAGCAAACCCACCAATGCCAAATAAAATAAGTGACTATTGGCCGATAACTGTGTCATCAACGCACAACACAGGGCTATGCCACCTTGCATGATGAAAATCCAGCCTCGACGCTGGCCAAGAAAGCGAGGTTTTACGCGGTCAATTAAAGGAGACCAAAGAAAATTGAATGAATAGACCGCAAAGATAGCACCAAACAAGCCAATGGCTGACCGAGATAGGCCTTCATCTTTTAACCAAGCAGATAGCACTGAACCAATCATAATCCATGGAAAACCACTGGTAATGCCAAATAGAAAAATACTGAGGTAACGTCGGTCGTGATAAGTTTTGAGAGAGTCTAACAATTGCGTTCCATGGCCAAAGCGTGATCCATTCGTATTGAGCCATGATCACGCTTGAGTTTCAATGAAAACGAGCAATAAAGGGTTGAATCACTGATAAATTAACGAATAAAGAAAGCCGCTAGGGGCGGATACCTACACAGTCGATGGGGCAGTGCCCTTTGCCTTCTAGGAACAATACACAATTCATTAACTCATCGACGAGGTATTTATCTGAACGTAACTTATCTTCTTGCCAAAAATGGACTTGATGAAGCAAATGCCAAAACACCCGCTCCTTATAAGTATAAGGTTGGGTAAATGTGTATTCTATCTGGCCCCACTCTTCCATGCTATCCCAAAAGAATAGCTCTATCTCCTCGATAGGAAGCTCTCCTTGCCAAAATGACCTCAGATAAAAACACAGCTGCTTGGCCTTTTTGTTTACGAATGTTTGAACAGTCATAGACACACAGCCGCCGTTATTAAAGATTAAAATGAATTATAGTTCAGAACACTCAGTGATACCTTGTGAAACATAAGGCACATGAGATAGATTACTGTTTTGAGCTGTAAATTAGACTAGTTGGTTTAGATTCTAATTACCAGCCTAAATGTTGAGTCCATCCAAGAACGCTGCCAGCAATTAACTGAATTTTAGCGCTATTTTCATTGTCCATTAGACCAAAGGTTGAATTATGGGTTGAGAGTGACTGTTGTCTGTAGTGGAGTTTGAGGGAGGTGATGGCAAGTTGTTTTCGTTTCGTTTCTGTTTGCGACGCCCATGTATTGGTGTCGTTAATAGATAAATCTAATACCGGAAATTCTGTTCCGGCAATAAATTCAGGTACACCGCGATTAATGTCGGCATTCGGCCAAAAGGGGGTGATGGCGACTAAAGTGTCTGGTGAGGGAATAATGCCTTTAGAACCTAAATCCAGCAATTGTGCAGCCTGCATACCATAAGCAATGTTCATTCTAAACCCTTGATGACTTTCAAGGTGCGTATTAAGCGCATTGATTAAGATGGTTAAATGCTGACTGGACGATACGTAACTTTGTCGCTGAAGTCGACTGTCACTTTTCGGGTGAATGGCTTCATCAACGGGAAGGTCAGGCTCTTCTTCTAGCGTGAATGAAACTGGGCTAACCACAGCATGCCAACCTTTTTCATTCAGTAAACTGGCTAAGTGACGTGCATCCCCTATGGAAAGACCGCTAGGCGAGGCATCAGCTAAAATAATGGCGGCGCCGCGTGAAATAGGTAATGCTGAGGGGCTCTCAAATATAGGCACGCGGATTTCCCCAGCCATTACATAAGTAATGTCATCGGGTAAAAAAGCGTGGGTAATATCCTCATACAAGCTTTGGGCTTGCGCACCAGGCGCAAAATATCCCATCAAAAACATAAAGCTAAAGCTGCAACCCACCACGAGAAAGCGAAATAAACGTAACATGGCGTACCAATAAAGCACTCAACAGTTTTATTATCGGCTAAAGCTTTGAAAACTTCAGTTCGAACCAATAGTATTTTTTAGCACTTGGTTAATCAACCGCTTAAATGATAAAAGCTGAAACAGGTAGCTAAGAAGCGCCCCAAAGTCTCAATCTATAGATAGTGGGGCGGGGGAGTAATGGGCATAAGCAGTAAACGGGATAGGCGTTTGAAAGGTTAACCAGTCTTCCGAGGCAGGATGCGCAAAGCTCAAGCTTTCTGCATGCAACTGCAAACGTTCGGCCATACTCAGCGCTTCAGCATGAGCATACAACCTATCACCTAAGATAGGGTGACCTAACTCAAGCATGTGCACACGTAGTTGGTGGGAGCGCCCAGTAACGGGGTACAAGGCCACTAACGTTTCGCTTAGCTCACTCGTAGTGCTGGGGCTAGCACAAGAACTAGCGCTGGCGGCTGAATTAACGGGTTGAGGTGATGCTTTTGGTATAACGTCTACTACTTCATAATGGGTAAGGGCTTTTTTGCCTCGCTCAAAATCCACCATTTGCTTAGGACGGTTAGGCCAATCACAAATAAGGGGTAAGTTCACTTCCCCTTGGTTGCTTTTCACGTTGCCAAAAACACGAGCGAAATAGCGCTTCTTGGTTTTGCGTAGTTCAAATTGCTTTGAAATATGCCGATGGCTTTCTTTGTTAAGGGCCATCACCATAATGCCCGATGTGGCCATATCTAGCCTATGGACTACTGTCGCCGTAGGAAACACAGTATTAACTCTGCTAATGAGTGAGTCTTTATGTTCTTCTGCTTTACCTGGCACACTTAACAGGCCGCTGGGCTTATTCGCTACCAAGATGTCATCATCTTGGTAGAGAATGGTTAAATAGGGCTGTACGGGCGGGTTATAAACAAACGCTGGATTAGCCATTAAGGGTTATTCACCACTAAGCGTAATGCATCAAACTGTACGTCCGCGCCTTGTATTACTTTGTCCAATGCGTTCATTTGATTTTCAATAAACTCAATTTCACTGTCACGTACTGACGGGTTACGCTTCTGCAAATCGACTAAACGCTGGATTTCACTGTTTAGGGTTTTATGCATGTCTTGCAGTGCATCGTGTAGCTTTTGATTCGCTTGTTGATGCGCCAGTTTACGGCTGCTCTCAATCGCTAAGGTAAGTGGCTGTTGAAGCGCTTTTATTAACTGATGCGAAATTTTGCGGTTTACTTTACGCTTTATCTCGAAGGTTAAATCTACTTGGTTACCTTGTGCATCTAAACAAATACGCAGTGGCGTTTGAGGTAAGAAGCGGCCAAGCTGAAGGGCTTTGGGGGCATTGGCGTCTAACACGAACAAGGCCTCTAACCAGTAAGCGCCCTTAGGGAGGTCAGGATCGGCGATAAAGCCAATGCTGCTCTTACCGTGCACATCACTAAGCACTAAATCGATAGCGGTATGTACAAGAGGGTGATCCCAACTTAAGAATTGCACATTTTCTAAGGTGGTAGCAACGCGGCGTTTATAGGTTACCGTCATGCCTTCAGGATCGAGGCCTGGTAATTGACTAACCATAGATTCGGTTGGCATTAGAATAAAGCAATCGCTGCCTTTTTCTTCTTGCTGAACACCAATAGCATCAAATAGTCGGCCCATAAAGCGGGATAAATCTTGTGAGTTATCAAGCAATATGATGTCTTCAAGTAACTGTTCAACACGGCCTTCACCAGACGCATTAAGCTCTAATAAACGGTCACGACCGGCTTCTAACTGTGCCACTAACTGGCTATTTAATGTGGTACTTAAGTTGATAAGTTCATCACGGGTATGAAGGTCGTGTGGGTGCAAACACGCGCCAATCAACAAGGTTTTTACGTCGTCAAACACGCCTGATCCAGTAGGGCAGGTTTTCTCAAACGCATTCAACCCTTCATGATACCAATCCACCAATACATGCTGAGCCGTGTTTTTCAAATAAGGTACATGAATTTCTACGGTTTGAGTTTGCCCAATACGATCTAGGCGACCAATTCGCTGCTCTAGTAAATCTGGTGTAACGGGTAAATCGAACAACACCAAGTGATGGGCAAACTGGAAGTTACGACCTTCACTGCCAATTTCGCTACACAGCAATATTTGCGCGCCTTCTTCTTCGTCTGAAAAATAATGTGCGGCTTTGTCTCGCTCAACGATGGTCATGCCCTCGTGGAATACGCTATGACGAACACCGGTTTGAGTGCGAATGACTTCACCAAGCTCTTGTGCGGTACGCGCACTGGCACAAATGAGTAGTATTTTTTCTGGTTTAACCGATTGCATGAAATCAAGTAACCAGCCTACGCGAGGATCTTCATCCATCCAGCTATTCACTACACTTGGCATACGCTCAGGGTATAACGCATGGGTTAAATCACCACCGGTTACCGCACTTTCATATACCTCGGGTAGTTCAAGTTGGTAGCCAAGTAATACGCGGTCAGGGAAGCCTTCAATATTGGCTCTGCGGTTTCTGAACAGCATTCTGCCCGTACCGTGGCAATCGATAAGCTGATGCACCAGCTCTCTGCGTGCTTCTGGTTGTGTTAAATCACCGGCATTTTCCATCACATCCGGGGCGAAGTCGGTTAGCTTAGTGCGCTGTTTTTCGTCCGGCGTGGTGTCTGAAAGCAAAGGGGCTACCGCGTCTGCAAGCTGACTGTAACGCGACTCTTCGGTTAAAAAGGCTTCGTAGCTATGGAAGCGCGCAGGGTCGAGTAATCGCAAGCGAGCAAAGTGGCTTTCATGGCCGAGTTGATCTGGGGTTGCAGTAAGCAGCAATACCCCTGGGGTTTCATTGGCTAACGCTTCTACGCAAGTGTACTCAGCAGAGGGCGCATCGGCAGACCACGCAAGGTGATGGGCTTCATCGACCACCATTAAATCCCACGATGCCGCTTGAATTTGTTGTTGACGTTTTTCGCTCTGACTCAAAAAATCGATGCTACATAGCACTAACTGGTCGTTATCAAAGGGGTTAGTTTCACCGTCATCATCTAAGGCTTCGCATCGGCTTTCGTCAAAAATAGCGAAAGGCAGGTTAATTCTGCGTAGCATTTCAACCAGCCACTGATGCACCAATGAATCTGGCACTAAAATTAGCACTCGCTGCGCACGACCGGTACGAAGCTGTTGATGGATAATAAGCGCAGCTTCAATGGTTTTACCTAAGCCAACTTCATCGGCAAGTAAAACACGTGGTGCGTGGCGTCCACCCACTTCAGAGGCAATATGTAGCTGGTGGGGAATGAGCGAGATACGTGCACCCGCTAAGCCCAAGGTGCTTGAGCGTAAATAATCGTATTGGTGGTTCAGCGCATTAAGGCGTAAGTCGAACCACTTAGGGTGGTCAAGTTGCTCGCTGAACAAGCGCTTTTCAGGTTGGTTTAATCGAATATGGTGATCAAGCAAGGTTTCAGAAAGACGAACTTGTGCTTTGGTGTCTTCGCGAATGCCGAAATAAATGCAAACGCCCTGACTTTCTTCAATTTCAGAAATCGTCATTTGCCAGCCGTCTTGGCTTTTCACGGTTTCGCCAATATCGAATACCAAACGGGTCAATGGAGCGTCTTGCTTTGTATACATTCGCGCTTCTCCCGTGGCAGGGAAAAACAACTCAACTGAGCGAAAATCAACACTAATAACAGCGCCTAAACCTAATTCGGTTTCAGAATTACTTAACCAACGCTGACCAATGGAAAACGGATTTCCTGAACTCATAAATCACCAACCTTTTTTGCGGGGGCGGTATTGTACGCATTGTGTATTAATAAGTCATTAATACTAGCCCATTTGCGCGTTTTAATCTTGGGTTGAACAGTGTGGTTGGAGGAGGAGAGTAGGTACACAAGAAAAAATATTTAGCAGAAAAACAGTGCTAATAATGAAAATCTGGATTATGGTGGATTTAGCGCTTGTGATTGTTTGTTGGGCAAGCGTGTGAAGTGGCGGTGTTTAGGTTACTGCCACTTTTCGGTCGACGCGACAAGGAGTGGAAGTCCTGTTCGAGCGACAACTTCTCCTCCTTCAGCGGAACTGTTCCTAGCACGCTAATTTGTTGTGTGTGCCTGGCCTTATTTACCGGAGTAAAGGATGCCAAGAAAAAATTCCACTGATACAAAAATATACGTCCTCGATACCAATATTCTGCTGCACGAACCTCACGCATTTCTCTCCTTTAAAGAACACGATGTCGTTGTACCAATGACCGTGCTTGAAGAACTAGATTACATCAAAGACAGTAAGAAAGACGTTGCCCGAGATGCGCGAGTATCTATTCGTGCAATGGAAGACTTACTGCACGATGCGTCACCTGAAAATATGGTGGCCGGTGTGTCTATGGTTGGAATGGGCGCAGGTGAAACAGCGCCGACAGGTTCTTTGTCTATTTATACTGATTTGAGCATGGCGCAATCGCAGCAAGTGTTCACCAGTAATGAGAACGACAACCGCATCATTAATGTGGCGTTGCATTTACAAAAAGCGAATGCACCGCAACAAGTGGTGTTAGTCACTAAAGACCTCAACATGCGTCTTAAAGCGAAAGGCGCAGGTCTTGCGCATGTTGAAGATTATCGCACCGACCAACTTATTAGTGATATCAAATATCTCTCTCGGGGTTTCCATCGCTTTGAGGGCAACTTCTGGGACAAGGTGAAAAGTGTAGACAGTCGCACTGAAGGTCGTGATACCATTCACACCATTCCCAAAGCCATGCTGCCAGAAGCTTACATCAATGAGTTTCTACTTGATGAAAGCAACGATTTTGCTGGACTCGTTGAGGCGATTAACGGCGACTCTCTTGAAGTGCTTGATTTAGGCTATGAGCGCTTAATGGGCCGCCATGCGTGGGGAATAACGCCAAAGAATATTGGTCAAGCAATGGCGCTTCATGCGCTACTCGACCCACACATCGACTTAGTGATCCTTACCGGTCCTGCCGGTAGCGGTAAAACCCTATTGGCCCTAGCCGCCGCCCTTGAAATGGTGGTAGAGCGCAACATGTACGATAAGATAATCGTAACACGTAGCACCCCAGAAATAGCTGAGTCGATTGGTTTCTTACCGGGAACCGAAGAAGAGAAAATGTTGCCATGGTTAGCAGCCATTACTGATTCGTTAGAAGTGCTGCATAAACACGATGAAAACGTGAAAGGCTCTATGAACTACATCATGGAAAAAGCCAACATTCAGTATAAGTCGGTTAACTTTATGCGGGGGCGAAGCATTCAAAACTCAATTGTGATTTTAGATGAATCGCAGAATTTAACGGCATCACAGCTTAAAACCATTATCACCCGATGCGGTGAAGGTACTAAGATTATTGTGGGCGGAAACTTGGCCCAAATAGACAGTAATTACTTAAGCGCTGTGACTTCAGGACTAACCTACTTAGTAGAGAAGTTTAAAGACTTCTCGGGCAGTGCAACCTTAAACTTAGATGGTGTAGTAAGAAGCCGCTTAGCCAGCTTTGCGGAAGAGAATCTTTAGTTTTTACGTGTAAGCAAATCAGTAACACTAAAATACGACTAAGCGTGTTCGTGGCTCAAGCCGCGAATGCGCTTTTTGTTTTAGTCAATTTTCTCCACTTGATAACGGCCGGTAGAGATGTAGCGTTTCGTGTCATCTGAAATATCGCCAAAGGGGATAAGGGCTGGGCCTGTTGGGTCAAACAGTACATAAGTCTCACCCTCAACCTCTAATTTCTCGTCTTCAGGAACCGCATTGATAGCTACCCCTAATAACGCATGATGGGGAAGAAAAACCATAACGATGTTGGTGGAAGGAAGAAAGGCACGTACCAGCGCGCCAGTTAAAACCGCCTTACTGTCGCAGTCCCCCCTATTTTGCATAAGTAACCCTAGTGGAGGCGCAAACCCAGAACCATTACTGGCAACTCTGTCTTCAAGGGAATCATAAGGAATACTTTGTACCCAGCTAGTCATCAATTGTAAGTAAACACGGTTATTTTCAATTCGATCTACTTTGTCGTAAAACGCTTCCGAGATAGGTCTAAGTGATTCAAACGTTTGTGCAACATAACGAAGGTGATCAGGCTTTACCGCTTGCTGGTTAAAAAGCGTGGTGAACCGAGTGTAATAGTGTTTATCAAGATAGTCAGTATAAGCGGTACGCTGCACACTTTTTAACTGAGATAATATCTGGTCAGCTTTATTTGGCTTTGTTGATGTAACCTTTATATTAATAGCGTCGTTTTCATTGGAAACAGACACCATTGCTTCACGTGGGTCGACTTTCTTCGCTTCTTTCAATAACGACACAGTAACATAACGCTGGGCTATTTCAGGTTTATAGTTGGCCTGTGTGGTAGGCGCTACCTTTAATGCGCTATTGGGCAAAGAGAATGCAATGGTTTGCTCAGTACCTTCGTTATCTAGCCATCGATATTTAAACTGAATATCATCAGGCGTCACGGTTTTGTTGAAAGTGAGTTGCGACGCGTAAGTAGCGACAGGGGTAAAACAAAGAAGAAACAGTGCGATCCTAAGCGGCAGCGCTAACCAAAGCGCTAGCGACTTAAACAACCGAGTAGGCAAGCCCATGGCAAACATCGCCGTTTGCCTGCAAAGATGGCTTACATACCCTAAAACTTGAAACCTTCGCTTTGGTGTGATTACCAATGTATAAATGCCGACATGCCGCTTAGCTGATTAATTCAGTATGCGTACGCAGGGGTAAATTGCAACAAATTAGTTAAAACCAAAGCGTGCTCACAAGGGTAAGTTAGTCACCAAACCAATTTAGCTGGTTATGCAAACTTACTACAGTACCTACGATAATGAGCGTCGGGGGCTTCAACGCTGATGTAGCAGGGTTTTGCGTAATATCGCTAAGTGTGCCTGTCACCACTACTTGGTTTTCGGTGGTAGCCGACTGAATAAGGGCAATTGGCGTATCTGGTGTAAGACCGTTTTCGATTAACTTCTCACAGATAATGGGTAAGCCCGTTAACCCCATATAAAATACAATCGTTTGGTTTTTATGTGCTAACGACTGCCAATTCAAATCAATCGTACCGTCTTTTAAGTGGCCTGTAGCAAACACCACTGATTGCGCATGATCTCTATGGGTTAGAGGAATGCCTGCATAGCTTGATGCGCCATTAGCCGCGGTAATGCCAGGTACAACTTGAAACTCTATTCCATGTTGAATAAGCGTTTGAATTTCTTCGCCGCCACGGCCAAAAATAAACGGGTCTCCGCCTTTTAAGCGCACAACCCGATTGCCTTTTTTCGCTTCATCAACCATCAACTGGTTTATGTCATCTTGCGGCAAGCTATGATTGCTCTTCGCTTTACCAACGTAAATCTTTTCAGCATCGCGGCGAACGAGTTCTAAAATCTGTGGCGACACCAATCTATCGTAAACCACCACATCGGCTTTTTGCATTAGGCGCAATGCGCGAAAAGTCAGTAAATCAGGATCGCCAGGGCCTGCGCCAACTAAATAAACCTGACCTTGAACTTGGTTATTTTCAGCCGCTGCCGTTAGCGCGGTCTCAAACGCTGCATCGGCTTTACTGTCTTGGCCTTTTTCAACCATTTCAGCTATATCGCCGTCTAACACGTCTTCCCAGAAATATCGCCTAGCAGTAACACCATTTAAAGATTGCTTTACTTTTTCTCTGAATTTTTCAGAGAAGGCACCTAGTTTACTTAAATTAGCAGGCAGCACGGTTTCCAGTTTTTGACGCAAGTACCGCAATAACACCGGGGCTACGCCGCCACTGCTCATAGCAATAATAATAGGGGAACGGTCTACAATAGAAGGGGTGATGAATTGGCAAAGTGGCGTGTTATCAACCACATTGACGAGCACTTTTTGTTCGCGCGCTAAATCGTGAATAGCTTGGTTGGTTTCAGATTTATCGGTGGCGATAAAAACCATGTCTTTATCGGTTAAATCGCTGTCGATAAATTCCCGTTCAATAAGGGTTACTTTCTCGTTTTTAGCCAAACGTTTTACGGTTTCGCAGGCCCAAGGCGCCACCACAGTAATGTGGGCAGGGGTTTTCATGATGAGCTCAAGTTTGCGGGCTGCTATTTCTCCAGCGCCGACAATTAAACAGCGAAGAGAGCGAGCATCTAAAAATAGGGGAAAGTAATCCATTGAGGTGCACATAAAAAAAAAGAACTAACGCTATTTTGCGCTAATTCTTTTTATTTATAAACAACGAAATCAGCCTTCATATTCACTAATGTTATATAAAGGCGAAATGTTCTTGTTTTTCGTTCTTACGACTTGCGACGTGCGCGATTATCACGGCTGCGGTTTTCACCACGGTTGTCGCCTCGCTCACGCTTTGCCGGTGGTGTGTCTGACCATTCGCGAATAGACAAACGTTGACCCGCTACGCGAGTACCTTGAAGCTTGTCTTTAGTCTCTTTTGGCATGCCTTCCGGCAAATCAACAGTACTGAAGTTATCATAAATTTCAATAGCACCAATGTGCTTAGAATCCATGTTACCTTCGTTTGCGATAGCGCCAACGATATTACCCGGCTTAGCACCGTGTGTATGACCTACGTCGATACGGAAGCGCTGCATACCTGCTTCTGGCTTACGACCAGTGCGAGGTGCTCTAGGCTTACGTTCACGACCGTCACGGCCACCATCTCTGCGGTCGCCACGAGGTTCACGGCTGTCACGAGGTGGCTTGCTGTGAAGGTCAGGGCGGTCGCTTTCTTTTAAGATAAGCGGCTCATCACCTTGTGCAATCTTAAGCAATGCTGCCATTAGCACTTCAGGAGAAGCTTCAGCTTCTTCTTTAATCATCTCAACTAATGGAATAAGTGTTTCAATGCTGTCATCTTGCGTAGCTTCAATAACAGATTGCTTGAAACGGCTTAAACGGGTTTCGTTGATTTCACTAATTGAAGGAATTGGCATTGCTTCAATTGGCTGCTTAGTCGTTTTCTCGATAGAGAAAAGCATACGCTTTTCACGATGAGAGATGAAAAGGATTGCATCACCAGTACGACCTGCACGGCCTGTACGACCAATACGGTGAACATAAGATTCACTATCGTAAGGTACGTCGTAGTTGATAACGTGGCTAACACGTTCAACATCAAGACCACGTGCAACAACGTCAGTTGCTACTAAGATATCAATGTTACCTTGCTTAAGTTTATCAACAGTACGCTCACGAGCGTTCTGAGGAATGTCACCATTTAGCGGTTCAACATCGTATCCACGTGCAGAAAGTTTATCAGCAAGTTCAACAGTAGCTGTCTTAGTACGCACGAAAATAATCATGCCGTCAAAACGCTCTACTTCCATGATACGCGTAAGTGCCTCAAGCTTATGATGAGGCGCTACTTGGCAGTAACGTTGACGAATAGTACTTGCAGTACTTACCTTAGACGCAATTTTTACGTGCTTAGGATCTTTAAGATAACGCTGAGTAATCTTCTTGATTGGACCAGGCATAGTTGCCGAGAACAACGCCGTTTGGCGTTCAGCTGGCGCGTGGCTCAAAATAAGCTCAACGTCATCAATAAAGCCCATGCGCAGCATTTCGTCGGCTTCATCAAGTACGAGGAATTTAAGTTCACTTAAATCCAACGTTTTACGTTTAATATGGTCAATAACACGACCTGGTGTACCTACTACAACTTGAACGCCGCGCTTAAGCTGGCGAATTTGGTTGTCGTAAGATTGACCGCCGTAAACAGGCAGTACTTTAATTTTATGGCTGAAACTAGCGTACACTTGGAACGCTTCTGCTACCTGAATCGCCAATTCGCGAGTAGGTGCTAGTACCAGTAATTGCGGCTTACGTTGCTCAGGATCGATATTTGCCAACATTGGAAGGGCAAACGCTGCGGTTTTTCCTGTCCCTGTCTGGGCCTGACCGAGTAAGTCGTGACCTTCAAGCAGTAATGGAATACTCTCGGCTTGAATAGGTGACGGTTTCTCGTAGCCAACTTTTTCAAGGGCTTGTAAGATAGGTTCTGGTAGTTTTAGATCTTTAAATGTCATGTCGACAGTTGTTGTCATTAAGGGTCCTGATGCTTTAAGTAAGGAGGGTGCGGCATACTGTAGGACGCCTTCAAACGTCGGAGTGTGCTCGCGGTATTGCAAAAAACGTTATTATATTCGAATAATGGTCAGGTTGCCACGAAATTGCACAATAATGACGAAAAAATGCACAATTGATAGTGTAAACTTCGGGTATACCTCGAAATTCAAATGATGTAGGGCAAAGGAACGACAATGAATAAGAAATACCCACAGCAGATTTTTAAGCGATCTTCTATCGCAGTTCTTCTTTTGAGCAGCCTTTTAGCAGGATGCGGTGATAAATCGATAGACGCTCATCTAGAAGACGCTCGAGCTTATGCACAGAGTCAAAATAACGCTGCTGCAATTGTTGAATATAAAAATGCCATTCAGATGGACCCCAATGCAGCGGTACCTCGTTTTGAGTTAGGTAAATTATACCTTCAAAATGATAATTATGTCTCAGCAGAAAAAGAATTAAACAAAGCGTTAGAGCTAGGACACCCAGCCAGTGAAGTGATTCCCTTACTCTCAGTTGCCTATCAACAATCGGGAGCAGAAAACGCGTTAGGAGAAGTGGATTATCGTGCAGAGGGCATGACCGCCGTAGAATCTGCCGAAGTCGGTTTTTATAAACTCCAAGCCTTAGTACAGTTAGAGAAATTGGCAGAGGCTGAAGCGCTACTAGATGATTTATTAACCCTCGATACGCAGTCTGTATATAAGGGGTTAATTGAAAGCTATCAATATGTACTTGCCGAAGACTATACACAGGCACTGACTGCTACAGAGGCACTCCGAGAGCAAGCGCCAAGCAACAAAGATGTTTTACTACAGCTTGCCCGCCTTTACTTGTTAGAGCAAAAGCAAGCAGAAGCCATTGGTGTTTACGAAGATTACACCAAAGCCTACCCTAAAGACGTGACCAGTAAATTCGCATACGCTGCTTTGCTAATAGAGCAACGCGATTTAGCACGTGCTGAGCCAGTGGTGGATGAACTATTAACGCTGAATGAAGCCCATCCATTGCTTAATACGTTTAAAGGCATAATTGAATCAGCGAATGGTAATCATGCAAAAGCGTTAGCGCATTTGGAAACAGCAGTACAAAACGGTCGTAACGATCAAGTGGTGCGATTGGTTGCCGGTTTCAGCGCGTATCAAATTCAAGATTTTGAAGCGGCCCAACGACATCTTACTATGGTGGCGTCACGGCTACCTGAAAATCACCCAGGCTTAAGAATGCTGGCAGACAGCATGTTGCAACTGGGCGAAAATGACGAAGCCCTTGCTGTATTAAACCGAGTAGAAGGCGACGCGACCACAGACGCAGCGTTATTTTCTAAAGCGGGGTATCAATTACTTCGTGAAGGTAACGTGGTTGGTGCTAAACAAATGGTTGAAAAAACCGAAGCGGTAGTGGATACCTCACCAGAAGATCTCGCTCGTTTAGGTGTGTTACAACTCTCGTTAAACGATGTGACCGGTTTGGTTAACATTGAAGAAGCCGTTCAGCGGGCGCCAGAATCTGCCGCCTCTCAAAACACTTTGCTGCGCGCGTACATCGCTACTGGCGAGCTAGAAAAAGCCAAGGTTGCTGCCAGTGAATGGCGTGAGCAAGCGCCAAGTGATGCATTGCCTTTGGTGTACTTAGCTAGCATTGCTATTGTTGAGGAAGACTTTACTACAGCCACTGACTTATTAAATAGCGCTGAAAAGTTAGAGGGTGCCGATAAAGAAGTGGCTTATGCCAAAGTGAAGTTACTGATTGCGCAAAAGCAGTTTGCTGACGCTATTACGCTTGTGAAGTCTCATATAAAAGATAACCCTTCGGACGTGCAAGCGTTGACCATGTGGTACGCCCTAGAAGCGCGAGAAAAAAATGAAGCAGTAGTGGTTGATTACTTAGAGAAGCAACTTGCAGAAGAATCAGCCGATATAAACTTGCGTTTATTATTGGCGCGTATTTATTCGCGAATGGGCGAAGTAGCCAAGAATAATAGCTTGTTAGCCTCTGTTGAAGGTGATGAAAGCACCCCAATTGCGTTTTGGAATTTAAAAGGTCAGGGCCTAATTCGTGAAAACGAAGTTGAAAAAGCCAAAGCCTTGTTCGAACGTTGGATTGAATTTTATCCGCAAGATAAAAATGCGGTATTGGGCATGCTGCTTATCCTTGATTCTCAGAATAACTACCGCGACGGTTTAGCGCTTACTGAAAAAGTATTAGCGAAACGTCCAGATGCCCAGATTAGTCTTTTAAAAGCGTATTTCCACGCCATGATGGGGCAAAGTAAACCGGCATGGGAGATTATTAATAGTACCTCTGATGAGGTGCAAGCACTGCCATTCGTTCGCGGTATTCTTGCCAGGCTGTATGTTATCGATAAGCAACCAGAAGAAGCATTGGAGCATGCAGAGGTGGCTTATGAAGCTACGCCAAACTCGGACATGGCCTTGCTAATGGTTGCCATTCTTGAAATGACAGGTAAACAAGCCGAAGCCTTTTCATTTCTTGAAAAGCATGTGCAGAACACGCCAAACGATGTGCGCAGTGCCATGCTATTAGCCGAACGCCAAATTGCTAGCGATAAACAAACAGCCATAGCGACCTATGAAACTATTTTGACTAAAACCCCTGATAATTTTGTGGTGTTGAATAACTTAGCGTTTTTAAGTTTTCAAAATGGAAACCTAGATAAAGCTGAAACCATGGCGAAAAAGGCCGTATCTTTACAACCTGAAAATGCAGACTCTGTAGATACGCTAGCGCAAATACTGATTGCCAAAGGCGATAAAGAAGCTGCGCTTAAGCTGTATTCAGATATTGCAACTCGACCTATTTTAAATGATGAGGTTTACCTTAATCACGTAGAGCTGTTATTGCAGATGGATAAAAGTGCTTTAGCTAAGCGACGCCTAGCAAGCAGAGAGTTTGAAAAAGAAGTATCACTTGAGCGTATAGAAACGCTTAAAACGCGCTACGGATTATAAAAGGGTGTTTGGTACCTTAAAGCGTATAAGCAAACTGACAGCTAAATAGGTTACTAAACCGATAGCTAAGTTAATACAAACGAAAAAAGCGCCTAGGTGATATCTTCCTTTGGCGCTTTTTTTGGCTGTTCGTTATTACTGTTGGTTATTTTTTTGAGTTTGGTTCTTCGAGTTTGGCCTTAATCGCCGTGAGCTCTGCCATTACGTCTTGTAATGTAGGTTCGCTGTGGCCTTCAGCTTCTAATTCCGCTCTTAGCAGCGCTTCTTTTTCTTCCCTGGCTTTTTCGTTCTCACGCTCCATCACGTTCACCACAATACCAATCACCATGTTCAAAAAGGCGAATGCAGTAAAGAAGATAAAGGTTAAGTAGTACACCCAGCTAAGCGGATAAACCTCCATGGTTTCGTACATAACATCGGTCCAATCTTCAAATGTCATCACCCTAAATAGGGTAAGCAATGAGATGGTAATGTCGCCCCAAAGCGTTGGGTTGATATCGCCAAACAACGTGCTGCCAACCGCGGCGTATATGTAAAAAATGATAAACATGAGCAACATTACGTAGCCCAGTTGAGGCAAAGCTTTTACCAGTGACACTAAGAGTATGCGAAGTTCAGGAATGATAGAGATCATCCGCAATACCCTAAATACCCTAACTAATCGTGCTATCAACGCAAGTTCAGTATCATCGGCGGGTATAAGGCTGATAATAACAATAACGGTATCGAAGACATTCCAGAAACTTTTGAAAAAGTCTCGCTTTCGGGGTTCGCCTAAAAAGCGAATAGTAATTTCAGTTAAGAAAAATGCGCTGATAAACCAATCTAGTAATAGGGTAACACTGCCAAACCCAGCAGGCAGTTCATAGGTTTTGGCGCCAACTAATAACGCTGAAATGACGATAACGCTAACCACAAAGGCTTCAAACCATTTATTAGCGCGAATACGTTCAAATCGACTCTGTAACTCAGAAGCTTGCATGTTTTTCTTTGCTCACATTACAAACAAATAAGCGCTGCCAATCACTTAAGATAAATAGGCTTATTTAGGGATAATAAAAAAAGGGGCAACATCATGGACGATGCATTGTGCTTGTTGCAAGTAAAATTGTATCAGCGGCATATTACCGGCTTAACGTGTCTGACATTATCTTTAAATATTACATCATTTACAAAGAAGGCGGCTAATGCCGCCTTCTTTTATGACACTGGTTTATCGCCAGGTATTATTCAGTTTATGTTGCCGATGATTATTCAGCGTCTTCCATTGGCTTTAAGCCACGGTTGATAATAGCCACATCTTCGCCGGTTAAGGTACCTGCAGCTTGCTTTAAGGTAACAACCGATTGGATAAAGTCGTAGCGGGCGCCAGATAAATTGTTGCGTGCATCAAACAAATTACGGGTGCTATCAAGTACATCCACAATAGTACGCGTACCTACATCAAAACCCGCTTCAGTTGCTTTTAACGCACTGTTTGCAGAAACCACAGACTGTTCAAGGGCGCGAATGGTAGATATTGACGCTTTTACGTTATTAAACGAGCTGCGAATAGACTGAACCGTTTCACGATACGTTTGTTCAGCCGCTTGGCTGGCAGAAACGTAAAGGTATTTCGCTTGGTCAGTTTGCGAGCTTACACGGTGGCCAGAGTAAATCGGTACTGACACTGACAGGCCAATTGACTGGCTATCAAGGTAAGGCGTCTCGTACTGAATTAACTGAGAATCTACGTCATTTTTAGAGCGACCAAGGCTTGCCGATAAATCAAGGGTCGGTAAGTGGCCTGAGCGGGCTGCCGCAATATCTTCTTTGGCAATGTCCATCGCTAAACGGTCAACCAACAATGCTAAGTTTTTATCTTGCGCTGTTTCTAACCAGTTATCGACTTTTGCAGGCACGGGCATAGTGGCAGAGAAGGTTTCTTTATCTAAGCCAAACAAACGGTCGTGGTATTTACCGGTGATAACCCGTAGTGCTTCAAGGGCAAATTCTAGCTGGTTTTCAGCCTGAATCTCTTGGGCCACTGTGCTGTCGTAGTTAGCTTGAGCTTCGTGAACATCGGTAATAGCAGTTAGGCCAACTTCAAAGCGCTGACGGGTTTGTTCTAACTGGCGTTCAATGGCACGTTTTTCTGCATTAACAAATTCAACGCTATCACGTGCACGCAATACATCGAAATAAGCAGTCACTGTTCGTACAATTAGGTCTTGCATGCTAGCGGCTAATTGCGCATCACTTTGTTCTGCTACTTTTTCGGCACGATCTAAGCCAACCCAGTTTGCGTGGTCGTACAACGACATAGACAACGAAATACCGTAATCAATAGAGTCTGCGTCGATTTCATAGGTAAGAACTTGAAGGTTTTCGGCATTTGTACCGACGGTTTGCGCACTCTCTGTGGTAGAGGTGGTGTACGACATAGATCCAGAAATTTGAGGGAGAAGGTTTGCACGACTAATGCTGATCCCTTCAAATGCAGCATCACGCTGCGCTTTCGCTTGGTTTACCAAAGGGTCATTGGCAAGTGCTTGTTGATACACTTGCGTCAGATCATCGGCAAGCGCACCGGTTGTTACTGAGAAACCGATTGCGAGCGACAGAAGTTTTCGATTCATGCTTACGTCTTCCTGTTATGTCTAGATGAGTCTAAGTGACTGCTAATAATTATAAATAATATGTGAAGTGTATAAATTTTATTCGTAAACCGAAACAGTACAGTCGTAACAGTGTTGCTTTAACTGTAACAGAATATGTGATCCAACCTAGTTCATTGGCAAGTAATCACATTTATCTCAGAAAATTCGGTATTAACTTTTTATGCTTCCGTCCGCGATTAGGGCGCGTATACAAAAGTGGTATGTCTATGTACTATGCATGATAAATCGTTTCGAACCAAAAGTGTCTGCAAATGAGCAAGAAAATCCTTTCATTTACCTCAAACGACGTTGAAATTAAGAGTGTAAAATCGGTTTATCGTGGTTTTTTCACCATGCAAGAATATCTGTTTACGCACAAATGCTTCGACGGCACCCAAAGCGGTACGGTGAAACGAGAGCTATTTGAACGCGGTCATGCTGTAGGCGTATTGCCCTACGATCCTATTTTGAATGAATTTGTTCTTATTGAGCAGTTTAGAATAGGGGCATTAGCGACATCTTCAACCCCTTGGCTGATAGAAATAATAGCGGGCATGATTGATGAAGGTGAAACAGACGTAGATGTATGCCATAGAGAGTCGATGGAAGAGGCCGGTATTGAGCTTGAAAATATCACCAAAGCAATGAGTTATTTATCTAGCCCCGGGGGAACGACCGAGCGTATTCATATTTTTATTGCAAAAACCGATGCAGAAAAAGCACATGGCATTCACGGATTAGAGACTGAGTCGGAAGATATCAAAGTACATAGAGTGGCTGAGCAAACTGCCCTTGAATGGCTGGAAAACGGACATATAGACAACGCTGCCGCAGTAATTGCGCTACAATGGTTCTTTATGAACAAATCCACGCTAATGGAGCAATGGAAGATATCGTGACACAACGTACCCACAGAAAATACGTCCCTCATCTACCCACAATGCAGGCAATGTGCGAGTTAAACTACGCGCACATTCTTCGTATTCTGCCCGATTGTGATACAGAGGAACTTAACTACGTATTTACCGTGGGCGACGCGCTTACGTACGAAATTAAGATTATTGAGTCTGCTCGATATACCAGTACGTTAAGCCTTAAACAAACGTCCGACGATATGCCCAGCTATTTAACACCTTCAATGACGGTGCGTTTGTACCATGATGCCAGAATGGCCGAAGTCATAAATAGCCAAAATACGGGCGCACTTCAACCTTCCTACGAATACCCTAATTTGAAAATGCGCCAACGCAATGAAAAGCAAATGGTGAATATCTTTCTTGCTGAGTGGTTAGATTTTTGCCGCAAATTGCGTCCTAAGGTAACTTCGCTAGCGTGAGTACCCTGCTGCATATTAGCGACTGCCATTTATTTGGTGATACCACTCGCCAAGGCTACGGCGCAATTAACCCTCAACTCAGCTTAAAACAAATTTTGATTGATGCTTTCAAGCTCTGCGAAAATATTAGCGCGGTTATTGTTACCGGTGATATTAGCGGCGATGATTCCTTAGCAAGCTATCAGCATTTTACTACCTTGATGGAAAACCACGTCACAACACCGGTTTATGTGATTGCGGGCAATCATGATAATAACCCTCACTTTGATACGTTATCTGCTTACCATCTTGTTGCTGGTAAGCCTGTTGAATTAGGCGATTGGCAAATTCACGGCCTAGACACACGTTTTGACGGGGCGAGAGGCCAAGTAGATACTCAAGAGCTCAAGGCTATAGGCAATCAGGTAACTGAAAATTCTCATCGCCATCATTTACTGGCTATGCATCACCATGCCTCGCCATCAGAAAGTTGGATGGATAAACACGACTTGTCTAACGCCGGTGAGTTTTTACACTGGGTAGAGGAGGGCATTGCATTAGCGGCGATCATTCATGGCCATGTACATTCCCCCCTTCGTTACACGTTAGGTACAAATAACCCTGTACCAGTGATGGGCTGCCCTGCGAGCTGTTGGCAGTGGGAAATGGCATCTGAATTTGCGTTAAGTCACGAACAGCCCGGTTATCAACTCATTAGGTTACACGACGATGGAACGTTAACCTGCGACATAAAGAGAATAAAAACAATATGAAAAACGTGTTATATCTTCATGGCTTTTTAAGCTCACCAAAGTCTGTAAAAGCGCAGGCCACCAAAGCGTATTTTGAGCAGCATCATCCTGATGTAACCTTGCATATTCCCGCGCTTTCGAATTACCCGAGCCAAGTAGAAAGCCAGTTATTGGCACTGATAGAAAGTACCCCCGCGTTAATTACAGATGGGCTGCGTGTTATTGGCAGTTCTATGGGCGGTTATTTATCTACGTTTTTAATTGAAAAATTCTCGGGCAAAGCCGTATTGATAAACCCTGCGGTAAAACCTTATGAATTACTGCAAGGTTTTATTGGTGAACATACCAACCCGTACACGGGTGAAGTGTTTCATATTGTTGAAAGCGATATTGAAGTGATAGAAAAATTAGACGCTAAAGAATTGCAGCATGCACCAGCGTACAAGGTGTTACTGCAAACTGAGGATGAAACCTTAGATTATCGTTTAGCAGAAACCAAATACGCATCGAGCACGCTAGTCGTTGAAGAAGGCGGCGATCACAGCTTTATTGGCTTTGAAAATCACTTGCCTGCTATCGCCGACTTTCTACTTAACGATTAGAAGCCGTTAACGAAATCTTGTTTCTCGTTGTTGCGTTACTACTTGTAGTATTAATTTTAGCCGTATTAGCTTCATATCGTACCCACCAAGCTTGCTGACTTTCGCCTTTTCATTGCGAGGGTAGGCTAGCCTTGGTAACATCAATTTATCTTGCGTTGCAGTTGTCTTCTGCGTACGTTAACCCTTGTTGCTGGCTTAAATAATAACCATAACTATGTCAAATCAATATAACTCTGATGCAATTGAAGTCTTAAACGGTCTCGACCCGGTTAAGCGCCGCCCAGGCATGTATACCGATACCACTCGACCCAACCATTTGGGCCAAGAGGTTATCGATAACAGTGTGGATGAAGCCCTAGCAGGTCATGCATCCAACATTAAAGTTATCTTGCATGAAGACCAATCTCTTGAAGTCATTGATGATGGCCGTGGCATGCCGGTGGATATCCACCCAGAAGAGAAAATCTCTGGTGTAGAACTTATTTTAAGTAAGCTACATGCTGGGGGAAAATTCTCCAACAAAAACTATGCGTTTTCTGGGGGGTTACACGGTGTGGGTATTTCAGTGGTTAACGCCCTCTCCACACGGGTAGAGGTCACTATTCGTCGTGACAGTAACGTGTATCAAATTGCCTTTGCCAATGGCGATAAAATTGAAGAACTTGCGGTAATAGATACGTGCGGCAAACGTAACACTGGTACCCGGGTACATTTTTGGCCCGATCCGCAATACTTCGATTCAGCAAAATTCTCAGCCAGCCGTCTTATTCATAATCTTCGTGCAAAGGCCGTACTAAGCCCAGGTTTACGTATTCGTTTTGACAATAAAATCGCCAAAGATTCACAAGAATGGTACTACGAAGATGGTTTGCAAGATTACTTGTATCAAGCGGTACAAGAATACGAAACACTTCCTACTGATGTCCCTTTTGTAGGTAGCTTTAAAGGTAACACCGAAGGCGCTGATTGGGCGGTAATGTGGCTGCCTGAAGGCGGTGAGTTAACCACCGAAAGTTACGTTAACCTTATCCCTACTGCCCAAGGCGGTACCCATGTAAATGGTATGCGCCAAGGCTTGTTAGAGTCTATGCGCGAGTTTTGTGAATTTAGAAACTTAATGCCTCGTGGGGTGAAGCTGTCACCGGATGATATCTGGGACCGATGTGCTTATATTTTGTCTACCAAAATGCAAGACCCACAATTTGCAGGGCAAACCAAAGAGCGCTTGTCGTCACGCCAAGCATCTGCTTTTGTCTCTGGCGTGGTAAAAGACGCGTTTAGCTTGTGGTTAAACCAACATACCGAAGTGGCCGAAGCCTTGGCAGATATGTGTATCAACAATGCACAGCGCCGATTACGTCAAAACAAAAAAGTGGCGCGTAAAAAGGTAACCCAAGGGCCAGCACTGCCAGGTAAATTAACCGATTGTTCGTCTCAAGACATTTCCTACTCTGAGCTTTTTCTAGTGGAAGGTGATTCAGCAGGTGGTTCTGCCAAACAAGCTAGAGACCGAGAATTCCAAGCTATCATGCCCCTTCGCGGTAAAATCCTTAATAGCTGGGAAGTAGACTCTTCACAGGTATTAGCATCACAAGAAATTCACGATATATCAGTAGCGTTAGGTATCGACCCAGATTCTACCGATTTATCAGGTTTACGGTACGGTAAAATTTGTATATTAGCGGATGCCGACTCCGACGGACTGCATATTGCTACCTTGCTGTGTGCATTGTTTGTGAAGCACTTTAGAACGCTAGTCGACCAAGGCCATGTTTATGTGGCCATGCCACCTTTATTTCGTATCGATGTGGGCAAAGAAGTTTTCTATGCGCTGGATGAAGGCGAGAAAAAAGGCATATTGGATCGTATAGAAGCAGAGAAAAAACGCGGTAAAGTAAACGTTCAGCGCTTTAAAGGGCTAGGTGAAATGAACCCGTTACAGCTTCGTGAAACTACGATGGATCCTAATACCCGTCGGTTGGTTCAACTCACGATAGAAGACTCGGCAGAAATGCTAGAGTTGATGGACATGCTGTTAGCTAAAAAGCGTTCTGGCGACAGAAAAGTCTGGCTTGAAAGTAAAGGAAACATGGCGGAAGTCGGGGTTTAACTCTTACTTGCCTGTTAGCCATATCGGTATCGATATGGCTTTACTCTGTCCAATACCCTTCGTTGTTCACGTATTAATTCCTCAAGTAATTCGCCTATCAATAAGTATGCATTTACCCATTACTTTCAAGCTTCTTTGCTGCTCCCCTTCACTAATATCTTCCTGTTTAGCGCCTCGATTTCAAAACTATATTTAGGGTGATGAAATAGTTATTAAATAATACCGAGAAATTATTTAACTAATACTGGCGAATTACCGTGATTTTTTCGTTATTTTTCAACATCAACTTTGGGGTGTTTGAACCTTTTAGGCGCATAACACGTTTTATTTAACGTAATAATAGTAGACTTTAGTATATTTCTGGAGTGCTAGTTACTGGTATAGTAAGCGTATTAGATGCGGTGAATATGCCGCAAATACTGAATGTATGCATTAGCATTCAGTTAACTCAAACGGAGCTAAATGAAGTATGGAATCTTTACCGTCATCGCGGGCGACTAAACCTGAGATAGCTCCTTTTATTGTTGGCGTAGGCTCTTCAGCGGGCGGAATAGAAGCATTAATCAACTTGGTAAGCGAATTACCAAAAGCCATCAATGCGTCTTTTATTATTGCTCAGCATTTATCTCCTACTCATAAAAGCCAAATGACGGAAATATTGGCGCGAGAAACTGAATACCCTGTCATTGAGGCTACGCCGCATTGCAAAATTAAAGCAAACACCATTTATGTGGGGCCACCGGGTTACCACCTTAAATACAAAGAGGGGTATTTACACCTCGATAAATCACCGGATGAACTATCTCCTAAGCCCTCCGTTAACCTCTTGTTTGAATCATTAGCTGATGAAATTGGCGATCACGCAATTGGCGTTATCTTATCGGGTACTGGCAGCGATGGTGCCAGAGGGCTGAAGGCTATTAAAAGCGTCGGTGGATTTGCCTTTGTACAAGACCCTGCATCAGCAAAATATGATGGCATGCCCAAAGCGGCTCTTGAAAATGTGGCTGTGGATTCAATTCTTGAGCCCCAAGAAATGGGGCCAGAAATAGCACATATTTCACAAAACATAGCACGCAATTTCTTAGCTGTGCAGGAAGACACTCGAAATGAATTAATGAGTGAGCTCTACGGAAAGATAAGAACGGCTACAAAGATAGACTTCAGTTTTTATAAACAATCGACCTTATTGCGCAGAGTGAATCGCCGTTTAATTGCCACACAAACTGAAGATTTGCCGACTTATTTGGCTTATTTAGATAATAACGCTGACGAAGTCATTGCGTTGTCGAAAGAACTACTGATTTCAGTTACCGATTTTTTCAGAGACAACACAGCATTTAAAGCTATCAGTACACACATCGAAAGTATTGTAGAGCGTAAAAACAGTGGCGACGCTATTCGGTTATGGGTAGCAGGATGTGCTACAGGGGAAGAGGCATATTCATTAGCCATCTTGTTTCTAGAGGCTATTGAGAAGCAGGGTATTGATGCCAACTTACAGGTTTTTGCGACTGATATCGACGAACATGCGCTCTCAGTTGCTCGTAAAGGTGCTTATTCTGTTCAAGCCATAGCGAGCCTTTCATCGGATTTAACCGATAAATACTTTCGATATGCAGACAATGCGTATTACCCGCAAAAATTGCTGCGTGATGTAATTACTTTTTCGCGTCAGGATATCACGCGGGATCCGCCGTTCTTACACCTTGATATGGTGTCATTTAGAAATGTACTTATCTACTTTAACAGCGATTTGCAGCAGCGGGTTTTATCACTGTTTCGCTACTCGTTAACCAAAGAAGGTATTCTCTTTTTAGGTAAATCTGAATCGATTGGCTCGACAGAAGATATGTTTGTTGCCCTTGATCGGCGCAGTAGAATTTTTAAAGTGAGCGAGGCATCTAAGCCTCCTGCACTACCGAAAATGTTAAAAAGCCATGTAGATATCACCAAAACGAAAACGGCTATCACTAACAGCTACGAAAATATTTTTACCCGTTCGGTGCTGAATAGTTTTGGCCCAAGTTTACTAATAAGTGAGAGATTTGCCATTTTACACTCGCATGGCAACTTACAGCGCTTTATTACTTTTCCATCTGGGGTGCCCGACCTTAACTTATCGAAACTGATTGCTGTGCCTTTTGCCGCAGACTTAATTTCTTGCGTTAATAAGGCAAGTCGTACTGGTGAAATAGCGACAAGCCGCGCTAAGCGACTAGGTGACGATGACAGTCAACTGTGGAAATTACGGGTACTGCCGCTAGAAAACCAAAGCCCTCAGCACTACTTAGTTAATTTTTACGAAGACGAGGCCATCATTGATGTCGAGCCTAAAGAGGCGCTGGCAACCAATGAAGCTGATGTTGCTGAGTTGATTGCGGCCCGTGAGCAACTACAAACGCTTACCGAAGAAATGGCTGCCTCAGCAGAAGAAATGCAGGCACTTAATGAAGAAGTGCAGGCCGCTAATGAAGAGCTACAAGCGAATAACGAAGAACTGGAAGCTACCAACGAAGAGCTTCAGGCTACCAATGAAGAACTGATTAGCGTTAACGAAGAAAGCATGCGTAAGTCTGCTGATTTAGGTGCGATAAACAGTGAGTTGATGAGCGTTTATGACACGTTAGATTTTCCCATCTTGGTATTTGATACCGATACCTGCTTAAGTCGAACCAATGACGCCGCCAATCGCCGTTTTCATTTAAATAATGGCTCGCTTAAAAAGCCGATGTACACGCTTAATTTCCCCGACTATTTTGAAGACATTGAAAAGCGCTTAAGCAAAACCCTGCGCAACGGGGTAAATACCAGCATAGTGATCAAGCCGTCGAGCCAAGAAACTTACAATGTGTTTATTACGCCAATTCTAAACAGTAGAGACCGCATCACTGGGGCTATTTTAGTTATTATTGATAATTCAGAATTGGTTATTGCCCACGAGCGAATTGAAAAAAGCCAAGAGCAGCTTTTGTCTATCATGAATAATTCGTTGGCGTTAATTGCACTTAAAGATAATGCGGGTCGATATGAGTTTGTTAACTCGCGGTTTGAGGAAGTCTTTGGCGTAACTGCACAAGAAGTGGTTGGCAAAACCGACCTTCAAATCTTTGAGCGAGAAACGGCTCGTCAGTTCCGTGAAAAAGACTTAGACACCATGCGTACTTTATCCCCGTTAGAAACGCTTGATGAGTTCATATTACGAGCCGGTAAAGTTATTATCAAAAGTGTGCGATTCCCTATTTTTGATGCCGAAGGCACCATTAAGTCAATTTGTACCCAAGCAACAGATATTTCAAAAGAGCTACATGCTAATGAACAATTGCGATTAGCTGGCAAGATATTTGAACGTACCAGTGAAGCTATTCTTGTTACCGATGCCAACCAGCGCATTCTTACCACTAACGAAACGTTTGCTGAGTTAACGGGGTTTTCTCAGCAAGAGTTAACTGGCAAAACGCCAAAAATGCTGGAATCAGGAGAGCACTCTAAAGATTTCTTTTTAGCAATGAAAGCCTCGTTGAACGAACGAGGATTTTGGCAAGGTGAGGTCATTAACAAGGTTAAAGATGGTAGTCATGTAAAAATGTGGCTAACGGTTAATGCGGTGAAAGGCGCCAATGGCGATATTGTTAATTACGTGGCGGCCTATAGCAATATTGACGAAATAAAGAATATGCAGCGCCGCATTGAATATCTCGCTACCCATGACGAGCTTACGGGGCTACCCAATAGAACCGTGTTACTTGAACGCCTTGAACTAATGATTAGTGGGGCAAAGCGCAGCAAGCAATTATGCGGTGTACTCTTTGTTGATTTAGATAACTTTAAGCCGGTTAACGACAACTTAGGACATAAGGTAGGGGATTTGCTACTCAAGCAGGTCACGAAGCGTCTGCAACAATGTATTCGCGATACCGATTTGTTGGCGAGAATTGGCGGTGATGAATTTGTAGCCTTAATATCGGCCTCTCATATTGACGAAATTGATGATATTGCAAAGCGTATTATCAGCCAGGTTCAAAATGAGTTTGATGTATCAACCCATTCTATTTCGGTTTCTGCGAGCATCGGTATCGCCGTTTACCCTGCTGATGGGATTAGCTCAGAAGTACTCTTGCAGCACGCTGATGAAGCCATGTATTTAGCGAAATCTACTGGTCGCAACCAATATCAGTACTTTACCGCGAAGATGAAAGAGCAGGCATTAGCCCGTTTAGAAGTCGAAAAACAGCTTAAAGTAGCATTAGATGGTAAACAGTTTTCAATGGTGTACCAACCTCAGTTTGAGTCTACGTCGAACGCCATAGTTGGCGCCGAGGCATTACTGCGTTATAAAAATAGCGACGGTGAAGTACTTAATGCTGAGTCATTTATTAATATTGCCGAGCGCGGAAAACTGATTGAAACCATAGGCTTTCATGCGGTTGAGTTGGTTGCGCGAGAAATTGCTCAATATATTCAACTTGGCAGTAAACTGCCCGCCATAGCGATTAATTTATCTGGATCGCAGTTGCTTACATCTGATTTTATTAAAAACTTTGTGGCAGTACTAGACCGTTATGAACTAACCGCAGGACTATTTAAATTCGAAGTATCAGAAAAAGATATTGAAAGTGGTGAAGAGCGAATTTACCATCGGTTGAGGACATTGGCCTCGATGGGCAGTGTGATTAGTATTGACGACTATGGCCTGTACAAGAGTGCAATATCTCAGCTTCAACAAAGCGGAGCGAGTGAAATTAAGCTATCCAGCCGATTATTAGCCGACGTTAGCGATAACAATGATTCAAACAAACTTATTCACGCTTTGATTAATGCAGGAAAAGCACTAGGCCTTAAAATCATCGCGGATAAAGTTGAAACTCAGCAGCAACTCGATTACTTACGGGATATCGGGTGCGATGTAGTACAGGGGCTTGTTTTTTCGCCTATGCTTACATGCGCAGAGCTTAATAAACAAATTAGTTAATGAGATTATGAACCCTGATACGACAACCCGTAATAAACACAATGCTGAGATGGACGCCTTGGTTGAGAATTGTGAAAAAGAGGCTTTGCATTTAAGTGGCAAGGTTCAGCAATTTGGCGGTGCGTTCTTTATCGATAGTGAATCTTTGCAGGTCACTGCCGCTAGTAGTAATTTGGCCCACTTTATTCAACTTTCGCCCTCTGAACTGGTGGGCTGCCCAGTAAAATCACTCGACTGGTTGCCGTTAAGTTTACTGTATAATTTAGGGTCAAAGGCCGGCGATAGAGCTTATGCCTTTAACGAGCCCTTAAACGATAAGGTATTGAATTTCAGAAGCCATCGTAGCGACGAAGGTATCTTAATTGAGATAGAGTCTAGTGTTGCCAATGTTTCTCAGCGTCAGTACTTACAATTAAGATCCTCAATACTTCCGACCATCGAACAGCATTGGGAAGATAAAGATTTTTGGGAGCAACTTATCGCAGCCCTTGATGAGTTTCTGCCCTGCGAACGTATATTGCTTTATCGCTTTAATGAGCTTTGGAGTGGCGAAGTCGTGGCTGAAAAAGTGATTGAAGGGGCACCAAAGTATCTTGGATTAAAATTTCCAGCATCGGACATACCTGCTATTGCCCGTCAAATGTATTATGAGAATCCGTCACGATATATTGCTAGTAGTGCTACACCGCCCGCTGACTTTCTGAATCAAGCAGAACAACCGCTAAACTTAACTTACTCAGACTTACGAAGTGTGTCGCCAATTCATGGCGAATACATGCAGAATATGGGGGTGGCTACATCATTTTCTATTCCTATCATTCAAACCGGTAAGCTGTGGGGCATAGTATCCTGTCACAATAGCATCGAATCGCACATTGATGCGCAGTTGCGCCATCAAGCTGAAATGCTGGTTAAGTATTTTTCTATGGTGTACTCCACGCACAAATCGAAAAAGCGCCTGCAATTACTCACGTCTTTAGATGAGAAGGTTGGGGCCATTACGCATAAGCTTCGCTTGAAAGATGACCAAGCAACTCAAGCGTTCTTAGAAGACGTAAAGCAAGATTTCACCGCATGCGGGGCGGCCATTTTTATTAATGGGAAGTGGTTTTTCAGTGACGATGATGGCTATGATACAAAACAGCTAAAGCGTATTGATAAAGTCTTTCAGTCAGACACCTCTGATGTGATTCTGCATACTCAAGATATTCGCCAGTACACAGGGCTAGAGACAGTAGACCCAGAAAATGTCAGAGGCGTAATGCTAATTCGTATGAACTACGAATTAGCTAAAGCGCGATTGTATATCTTTAGACAGCCCGAAGCGCAAATAACCCATTGGGCTGGTAAACCGGAAAAAGACGTTAACGAACAAGGCATGCTCTCACCACGTGCGTCATTTGAGCGGTGGAGTGAAATTGATGGTGAGCAAAGCTTACCGTGGACTAAGCGAGATATTTTGTTTTCCAAAAAACTGCGGGCATCGTTAATCCGAACGCTAACACGTTAGGTATTTAGTCTGACAGTCTATCTAGAACCTCCTGATTGGAGGTTCTTTTTTTCAAGTACAGTTACCACTGCATGTTTTAACAATCATTCACGCAAGTAGTTGGAAAATCGTTTTAACATTTATTCATATTCGAGGTGAGCCGATGGCAAGTTCTTCCGTTTCCAATAACACTACCACGCTATTGTTTGATCATGATGGTACCTTGATTAATTCAGAGCGCGTCCACTTTACACTGTGGCAAGAAATAGTGGCCAGTTACGGTGCAGAGCTAACAGATGAATTTTACTGTAAAGCAATGGCGGGTATACCGGTTAAGCAAAATGCCAAAGATGTCGTTGAGCATTTCTCATTAGACGAAACCCCTGAGCGATTGGCCAAAAAGAAACACGAAAAAATTGAAGCGTATCTTTCACAGCAAGCTTTCCCACTTATGCCACACGCTGCTGAAACCATAAAAGCATGCGCTGATAAAGGCTACACAATAGGAATTGTGACTGGGGGAAGTACTTTGTCGGTAGAGAAAACCCTCGCAAATTATGGCCTAGCTCAATACATTTCATGTGTGGTGGCGGTAGAAGATGTTACTCACAGTAAGCCTGCCCCCGATTGCTACCAGCTGGCCATGGAAAAGTTAGGGGTTTCAGCAGCGCAGTGTGTCGCCATTGAAGATACCCACACCGGCATGCAATCAGCGGTATCGGCAGAAATACCTTGTGTGGTTATTCCAACCACACAATCGGCCACCCATGATTTTTCGAAAGCGACCTCTCGTTACGAAAGCTTACCATTATGGTTAGAACAAGAAATCACAGGTCGCTAGTCATAAACACTAGATTTAGCTACTATTTCTATTCTTCACAACGTAGCGTTTAGGTAAGGTCGTGGTGGTATGTATGCATGGTGTTTGGGAAGTGATTAAATCATGAGAAGTGTGGGTCGTTGGATTCTTGGTGTCGTTGTGACTCTATTCGTGGTTACCTTTGTTATATTGATAGGGGTAAGCGTAGCTGTGGTTCAGCGCTCGCCGTTAGTGGTAGCCAGTGCACCAAACCAATTGGATGGCGCAGACAGTGTTAACGACTTATTGTCTCAGTTACAAAATGCGTTCACTCAGCGAAGTTCTAACCACGTTATTCATCTAACCGAAACCCAGATTGAAAGCTTAGTCGGGGTGTTGCAGCGGGCCGTGCCTAATTTTAGTGGCGTCGTGAACGTAACTGAAGTAGGCAGTACCATTACCTTTACCTTTTCACCCAGTAGCGTTGATTTATATTTTAATGTATCAGCACTGATTTTACCCGGCGATAGCCTGCAAATTGATTATATTAGTGTGGGGGATTTGTCGTTGTCTGGGCCTCTCATGCTCTCGTTTGCTGAAAAGGGGATAAATTATTGGACTAAGTCTGAAATTGCCACCATTGCCCTGACGCGGGTTGAAAAAGTGACCATGCGCCGCGGTGAGGTGTCTTTACATACTGCGCCACTGGCCTCTTTGTTAGAAGAGCTTACCGTGGTGTCTAACAATATGGGCGTTCAAGAAGAAACAGAGCTTCAAACCCTTGCCGCTTATTATTTGCGTTACATCTCAGGGCGAGATTTAGCGCTATCAAAGCAATCAGTGCCTCTTATTGAGTATTTACGGGAAGGCATGGCTCGCGCAAGAGAGCAAAGTCACTCGCCACAACAGGCTGCACTACATAATAAAGCGGTGATATTGGCCCTTGCAGCGTATGTGGGGCACTATCGGATTGGTAGCCTAGTGGGCGATTTACAGCCCGACCCAACAAAAGCATTAAAGCCTCGAGCCCCTGCTATATTACTAGAGCGTAACGATTTAGCCCGCCATTTTATTATTTCCGCTGCCCTTGAGTTACTTGCCGAGCAGGATATGTCGTGGGCAATTGGTGAATTTAAAGAGTTAATGGACAGAGGTACAGGTGGTTCAGGCTACAGTTTTGTTGATTTAGGGGCTGATATGTCGGGCTCACAATTTGCCCGAGTGGCGACCATGCCAGAGTATGCCGAAAGTACACAAAATGCTGTGGCACGAATTCAATCTGATAACGATATTGTTCCAGCGATTAAAACCTTCCCCGAAGGCTTAAGTAAGCAAGCATTTACCGAAAAGTATGGGCGTGTAGACAGTGAAGCTTATTTAAACGAAGTGGCTGAAATTAAGCGCCTAATCAAACGAGTGCCTATGTATCAAAAGGCGCATGCTGAAGGGAATTTAATAAATCAGATTGAAGCGGGTGATGCCGGGGAACACAAATAGCGTGCGCTAGCTCTTTGAGCCTAAATCTAACAAGCCATGCTACCTAAATACGAGTTAAGGTAGCATGGAAATTTATAGGTGAAGGTATTTGTAGTTTAAAAAGCGCGTCTATTTACTTGCCAATGACTGCTGAAATTGAGAGACGGTAGTGAGTGCCAATTCAATCTTTTTAATCAGTGCGGGCAGAGCTGCTTTTGCTTCTTCCTCTGTCATGTCTTTAAGCGCTTGCCAATCTAATGCAATTTCTTCTACATAAGGGCCGAAGCGTTTTGCTTGTGTGGTGAACGGGCTATCTGCTGCAAATACGGCGGCAAACTTACCTTGACTGTCTTTTTGCAAACGATCCAATGCCTGATCTGCATCCACCGTCTTACGGTAAAGGGTCTGGATAGTATCTTGTAGTTGTTGGTGAATAGCTTGCATATCTTTTCCTGTAAAAGAAGCCCCATAAAAGACGTCTCACAAAAGTCGCCTGAAAAAAGCAGTGTAAAATTAGATTAAAGTTTCAGCATATCTGGCCGATAACCTCGAAGGTGGGCAATTTTGCCTATTTTTTTACTTTGCTTCAAGCAACAAAGGAAAACGGTATGGATCTACAAGGTGCTAGTGCCTCTGGAACGTCCGGTGCGTCACTTGAACTCGCTTCGCTTAAGTTGGCCAAGGGTCAACAAGAGCAAGAAGGAAAAGCGGCGCTTCAGCTGTTAGAAAATTCAGCTGACGTACCAAAATCAACATCTTCTAATCCTGCTGTAGGCGCAAATATAGATACTTTCGCTTAAGGTTAGGGATGTAAATGTAAGTCGATAGGCGTTTTGCCAGGCTGAGCGCCTATCTCTCTAACGAGTTTAGGCACAAGGAAACCTGGTAGGCGCTTTATCGCTTCCTGCATAATTTGTCTCGCCTTGTCGTCACTAACATAAAAGTGACTTGCCCCTTCTACTTTATCAAGTACATGCAAATAGTAGGGCATAACCCCTGCATCGAATAAACGCTCACTTAATTCACACACGGCATCCGCTGAGTCATTCACATCTTTTAGTAACACCGATTGGTTTAACAAGGTAACACCGTGAGTGCGCAATTTTTCTAAGCGGCTCTTAAGTGCTGGTGATACTTCATTTGAATGATTAGCATGCAATACGAGTATTTTTTGAATAGGCAGCTGAGTAAACCAGTCAAAAAAAGCATTGTCGAGGCGTTCGGGCAGTACAACCGGTAAACGGGTGTGAATACGAAGTCGTTTAATATGCGGTATTGCGGCGATTTCTTTTGCTAATGCGGCTAGGTGATCATCTTTTGCCATTAGCGGATCACCACCCGAAAAAATCACTTCGTTAATCGCTGGGTTGCCAGCAATGTAATCTAATGCCTCTTGCCACTGGGCTTTATTCACCGCGTTATCGGCATATGGAAAGTGTCTGCGAAAACAATAACGGCAATTAACCGCACATCCAGTACGTACCATTAATAATACGCGAGAGTCGTACTTATGTAGTAAACCTTTACCAGTAGTATCGTGTTCTTCTAACGGATCTTTCGTGTAACCCGGTTCAATACTAAACTCTTGTTTAAGTGGCATCACTTGCAAAAAAAGCGGGTCGTTGGGGTTTCCTTTTTCCATTAACGAGGCAAAGTGCCGAGGAACACGCATAGGAAAAAGGCATCGTGCTTTACTGTCTTGTTCGTAGTCTTTGCTGGGTAAATCTAAAAAAGACAACAGCTTTTCAGGGCTGGTAAAGCTATTAGCTAATTCTTTTTGCCAGTTATGCTCTACAGAAATCGCTTTTTTAGGTATTATTTGTTCCACGAAATTTTTTGTACCTTATGTTTAGACAGAGGAATTATGGCTAATTACAGCACTAACGAGTTCAAAGCCGGCCTGAAAATCATGCTGGATGGTGAACCTTGTAACATTTTAGAAAACGAATACGTGAAGCCGGGCAAGGGTCAGGCATTTAACCGCGTTAAAATTCGTAAACTTATCTCAGGTAAAGTTTTAGAAAAAACTTTCCGCTCTGGTGAGTCAGTAGAAGGCGCAGATGTTTTAGACACTGAGCTTGCTTACTTGTACACCGACGGCGAATTCTACCACTTTATGAACAACGAAACATTCGAACAAATCGCGGCTGACGAAAAAGCAGTAGGCGATAGTGTTAAGTGGTTGGTAGAAAACGATGTGTGCGTTATTACCTTGTGGAACGGTACGCCAATTACAGTAACACCACCCAACTTCGTTGAACTTGAAATTACTGAAACTGACCCAGGCCTTAAAGGCGATACAGCGGGTACAGGCGGTAAGCCAGCTACACTAACAACGGGCGCAGTAGTACGTGTTCCTTTGTTTGTGCAAACCGGTGAAGTAATTAAAGTTGATACTCGCTCTGGTGAGTATGCGTCTCGCGCGCAAAAGTAAGTAACAAAAGTAAGTAAGAAATAAGAAACAGCTGCAGTTAGCCGATGCCGTATTTGGCATCGGTAACTCGCTTATCGATACGCAATTTACCCTATGCGTTATTCGCCAAATAAAGCTTACTAATCGATAATCCCCGAAGCTGTTTATCGTATTTGTCATCATCCTTATCAATAAGCAAAGACACCTCTGTTCATGAACGACTGGCAACCAACCTCATCACATGATTCTCGAATTGCACGAGCCAATTTACTGCGTAGCATAAGACACTTTTTCTATACCCGAGATGTGCTGGAAGTAGAAACGCCATTATTATCCAGCGGCACGGTAACCGATGAACATCTCGATGCATTCCTTACAAAGTTTAATCATTCGCAGGATGGCGCACCGGTAGACCTTTATCTACAAACGTCTCCTGAATTTGCTATGAAACGCCTATTGTGTGGTCAAAGTGGTGCTATTTATCAAATCTGCAAAGCATTTCGACATGAAGGGGAAGGGCGCTGGCATAACCCTGAATTTACTATGCTGGAATGGTATCGACCGGGCTTCGACCACCATGCCCTAATGCAGGAAGTTGATGCGTTGTTAATAGAAACGCTAGGTACAGATACCGGTGAGATAATCAGTTATCAAGATGTGTTTAAATTTCGGTTGGGTATTGACCCGCTCACCGCAACTGATGAAATGCTTCTGGCTAAAATGGCTGACTGCAATATCGATATTTCAAGCCCTGAACAGCTTGATAAAGACAGTAAATTACAACTGCTGTTTTCAATGGCGATTGAGCCGGTTATTGGCCAAGAGCGGCCGTGTTTTGTGTTTGGGTTTCCCGCTTCACAAGCATCGCTTGCCCGTATTAATAAACAAGACGCACGTACTGCCGACAGATTTGAAGTGTATTTTAAAGGGGCAGAGTTGGCGAATGGCTTTCATGAACTCAGCGATGCTTCAGAACAACAGCTACGTTTCGAGCAAGACAATGAGAAGCGTCGTAAAAATGGCCAGCCTGTAAAGCCCATTGATACGCGATTTCTGTCTGCGTTAGAAAACGGTTTGCCACACTGCGCAGGGGTAGCGTTAGGTATAGATCGGTTGTTAATGCTTAAAATAGGCGCGTCGCATATTCAAGAGGTGCTTAACTTTCCCGTGAGCCGAGCCTAGGTTCTTACTTTGCTCGTAACGCTTGCTTCCTATTACCTTTTTCCAGCCCAAGATAGTAATCGTAGCAGCTCAAATCAGAGCGTTGTTTTCACTAAACAGTGACTTACTTAGATAATCTTGTCGCTGAATGAAGTTAAATCGTAGACAAGTTGCCATTGACAATAAACGCCCTAACCTACAAGATGTTATAACATCACAAAAATGGCCATGCAACTGGTCAAAATGAATAAAAATTTGTTAGGGAAACCGTTATGAAAATGCGTTCACTGCTAAGTCTTACGATAGCAGGTCTACTCTCGTCTCCATCCTTTGCGACTGTTATTAGCGGTAAAGTTACCGATGTATCAGGTCAACCCGTCGAAGGTGCCGAGGTTAGCATTGAAGGTACGCGCCGAGTCGTTACCACCGATGAAAATGGTGTTTACAGTTTTAACGATGTTAAGCAAACTCATGTACATCTTCACGTATTTTCAAGCCAATATATTCATGGTGATAACGACCTTGGTGAAATCGTCGGTGACAAAACCGTAGATTTTTCACTTACTCCTTCATCAGTTGAAAATATTGTTGTGACGGCTACCGCATTACAATCTTCAGTACTTGAGTCTGTTACACCTGTAACCGTGATTGGAGCAGAGCGCCTTAGACGTATTGAAGCGCCTACATTAGGCGAAACATTGAAGAATACACCTGGGGTACAAAGTACGTACTTTGGCCCAGTTTCAAGTAGCCCGATTATTCGTGGTAACGATGGCCCACGGGTTAAAATTGTTCAAAACGGTTTAGATGTTTCTGATGTATCTCGTGTTGGCCCTGACCACAACGTCACGAGCAACCTGGCAAGTGCCACACAAGTAGAAGTGCTTCGTGGTCCTGCAACATTACAATATGGAAGCGGCGCCATTGGCGGTGTGGTTAATATTGTTGATAAGCGTATTGTGCAACATCAAATGGACGGTGTTGAAGGCGAGGCTGAAGTTAGCTACAGCACAGTAGATAACGGTAAATACGCTCGCGGTGATGTCACTGGTGGCAGCGGTAACTTTGCATGGCATATCGATGGTTACTCTCGTAACACAGATGACACTGATATTCCTGGTTATGCCTCAGTAGAGCCTGATGAAGACGAAGCATACGGTGTATTAGAAAGCACTGCGATGGAAACCAGCGATATAACGGCTGGCTTGTCTTATATTGGTGAGGAAGGTTACTTTGGCTTTGCGGTAGAGCAACTTGATAACCGTTATGGCGTGCCTGGTCACAGTCACGAACATGAAGAAGACCACGATGATGAAGATCATGATGAAGAAGATCATGACGAAGAAGATCATGATGAAGAGTTGCACGAAGAAGAAGGCGTATTGATTGACGTAGACATGACACGTTATCAAGCGGCAGGCGAATGGCATTCACCTATCAAAGGGTTAACCAATGCTAAGTTTGCTGCGGCTTATACCGATTACGAACATGTTGAAATTGAAGATGGCGAGCAAGGGACTATCTTCACTAACAAATCTAGCGATATACGCGCTTCAGTGTCTCACGAAGAAGTGGATGGCTGGCATGGTGTGCTAGGTGTTCAATTCCAACACAGTGATTATGAAGCCGAGGGTGAAGAAGCCTTTACCCCTGCAAATACCTCTTCTAACTATGCGGTTTACCTTGTAGAGCAAAAAGTCGTGGGTGATGTGACCTTCGAATTAGGTGGTCGTGTTGAATACACCGAATACGATGCCGATGACAGTGAATTATCTCTTGAAGTGACCCATGCTGATGAAGAAGAGCATGAAGAAGAAGAGGATCACGAAGAACATGAAGAGCAAGTCACGTCATATAGCTTCAACAAGTATGACTTCACCAGTACGTCTTTATCTGCTGGTTTAAACTGGGAATATGCAGCAGGTCGCTCAATTGCCACTACACTTTCACGTAGTGAGCGTGCGCCTAGCCAACAAGAGCTGTTTTCTGCAGGTCAGCATTTGGCCACACAAAGCTACGAGCTAGGTTTGGTTTTTGACTTAGATGAAGACGGTCATATTGAAGAAGACTTAAAAGACGTAGAAAAAGAAGTTAGCACCAATATCGATGTTACTTTCCGTAAATTCACTGGCGATTGGGGCTATACGGTTTCATTGTTTTATAACCAAGCAGATGATTATATTTATCAAACAAATACAGGGTTATTGGCAATAACTGAAGAGCACGAAGATCACGAGGAAGAAGAAGAGGAAGGCCATGAAGAAGAAGGCACACCTATCTACTACTTCCAGCAAGCTGATGCGGATATCTGGGGTCTGGAAGCCGAAGCCTACTATGATGTAAATGGGCAAGTACGCGTAACGGTATTTAGCGATTACATTAACGCAGAAATTGAAGATGATAACCTACCTCGAACGCCTCCTATGCGATTTGGTGGTAACATCAGTTATATGAGCAATGGGCTAAGTGCTGATGTTGGCGTAACTTGGTATGATGACCAAGATGACGTTGCGTCTTACGAAACACAAACCGATGGTTATACTTTGTTAGATGCCAGTGTTCAGTACGAATTTGGTGGCCAAGGCGTAGAGTGGATTGTTTATGCAAAAGGAAACAATTTAACCGACGAAGAGGCTCGCGTTCATACATCATTTTTGAAAGATCAAGCGCCACTACCTGGCCGTAATCTTACGCTAGGAGTACGTGCGCTGTTCTAATATTGCAGCGAAAACGGGGTGCGCTTGGTAGACGTAAAAGCAGCAGACGGCTCGGTTAAAGAGTCGGTAAAAAGCTCGGCAAATGAATCGATAAAAGATTCAGCGAAAGACAGTTGGTTAGCTACCTTAGCTAGCCAGCAAAGTAAACATATTGTGCTAGGTTATGGCAGTTTGCTTAGTCGAGACTCCCGAGAGCGTCACTCCGGTATTTATACTCAAGGTTTACCCGTGCGTGTTTCAGGTTTTAAACGCGCATGGGTTACCCGAAGCCTGCAGGAAAAACAAACCTATGTTGGCGCCGTTGCCGATAAAACATCTCAATTAAATGCCCAGCTTATTCCTGCCGAGGTAAACCCTTCATTGCGCGCGCGAGAAAAGAACTATCGCTTTGTGGAAGTGCCAGCCAGCGCAATCGAACATATAAGTTCCTCCTTGTGCAATCAAACCTCTTTCACTTCTGCGCTGCGTGATGCGTTAAGCCATCACCAACTCTGGTTATGTGAAACTTTACTGTGTCATCACCCCAGCAGCGACTTCCCCGTTTCACAAACCTACATTGATACTTGTCTAGTGGGCTGCTTAGAGCATGGCGGGATAAGTGAAGCTACCGCTTTTATTGAACACACTCATGGGTGGAACCACCCTAGAATTAATGACAGAGTAAATCCCGTTTACCCAAGAGCTGCCGCTATTTCTAAGCAACATTTAACGCAAATAGACACGCTGCTAAAAAAGGTAGAACAATCCACACAGAGGCATAGTTATTCATGTTGTTACTAACTGAACGGCTGGAATTAAGCCCACTGACGCAAGCTGACAAACTGTGGTTAGTTGAAATGCACCAAGACCCGCTATGGAAGCAGTTTATTGGTTATCGTGGTGTGGCGAGCGTTGAAGATGCCGCTGACTATATTGACCGAGTGAACGCGCAGGTTAGTGAGTGGGGATATGGCTTATTGGCAATACGAAATAAAAAAAACACCGCGCCTTATGGTGTGTGTGGGCTTATCAATCGCTATGTTTTCAGTTGCCCTGATTTAGGCTTTGCGCTGCTACCGGGTGCGCGCAAACAGGGGATAGCGTTAGAAGCAACGAAAGCGGTTATTGATTGGGTGGAGATGGAAGAAGATATGCATTTCATTACCGCCTCTACCCACCCCGAAAACGCGCGCTCTCAACATCTATTACACCAGCTAGGGTTTAAAAAACGCGGCCCTTACTTTATTGATAGGTCCACACCGGTTCAAACCCTATTCTGGCGCAACAGTGATTTCGCTCGCCGTTAGAACGGTGGAAGCCCCGATTTCAGATAATAAGTGCGACATTCATGGAAAGGTGTAGAAGAGGAGGCCAACTGCTAAAAGTGGTACGCTCTTCTCGTCAAAGAAACAAGCAGTACTACCATGAATTATCAGCAGTTGACCG
>Ga0207889_1000059_pt1 | contig 93945 bp, 87 predicted proteins | sample LinPmetageLP47_FD_184058 | JGI IMG/M metagenome (GOLD analysis project Ga0207889, IMG submission 184058) | Marine viral communities from the Pacific Ocean - LP-47 (SPAdes) | ecosystem: Environmental > Aquatic > Marine > Oceanic | place: Pacific Ocean | collected 2011-06-12 | reverse complement strand
GAACGGTTTTATGTTGAATTTAGTAGCTGGGTTGGTGGCTTATTGCTTGAAAGAAAATAAGCCACACCTTAATTTAACTGACGTAGAGCTCAACGCACTAGTTATCGCTTAAGCAGATCTCAGGTTAGTTACTGCACTCAAAGAAACTACGGTAGGAATGGTCATTGCCGATAAAAATAAGCATGTTATTTGGGTTAATGGATCATTCGAAAAAATGACAGGGTATAGCCTTTTTGAAGTCGAAGGCAAAAAGCTCGGCTCTATTTTACAAGGTGAAAACACTGATTTAAAAACGATAGCTAAACTTAAAACTCACCTCAAAAAAGGGCTGCCTATAAGCACCCGAATTTTAAACTACACCAAAAGTGGGGAACCCTATTGGAATGAGTTGGCAATATCGCCAATTTATAGAGATGGAAAAATCGCTTATTACTTTGCGGTGCAAAACGATGTAAGCAAAGAAATAAACATAGAACACAAACTCATATCCCTTAATACCAGTTTAGAGCAACGAATACAGGCGCGCACTCAAGAGCTATTTACACTTAACAAAGAGTTAGAAAAACAGGCTAATGTAGACCCACTTACAGGATGTTTAAATAGGCGAACCTTATACAGGTTCCTTACCGATGAGCTATTAAAAACACAAGATGAAAATACCTATATTTCATTATTAATGCTCGATATAGATCACTTTAAAGCCATAAATGATAACTACGGCCACGAAGCTGGAGATAAGGGTTTAAAAGAACTCGCTAATATTTTACATGGCCTCACCAGAAAAAATGACGCCGTATTTCGCCTTGGCGGTGAAGAGTTTTTAATTATTATGCCTAACACAAACAAAGCCGAAGCTAAGCAAGCAGCTGAGCGTATTAAAAACGCAGTGAATGAACATAAAGTTTACTATCGTAATAAAAATATTAGCTTTACTGTCAGTATTGGACTGCTTACCCACGATGGCACAATTAGCCTACAAAGCAGCTTAAAATACGTTGATGACTATTTATACGAGGCAAAAAATAGTGGTCGAAATAAAATTGTTGATTGACTCGCTATAAGACGGATTGTTTTAAATCAATTCGTAAAAATTTAAAAGGTCATATAAGCTAAATACTTAAGCATAATAATTTAATTGCATTTTACGCTAGCGCATCCATTATTATTTTTATTCTATTACTCATTGTTAAGCATAACAAAAACAAGGTTACATAATGATAAAAGCGTCAACACCTGAGGATGAACTATCACGGCTAAAAGACTTATATGAGTATGACGTTTTAGACACTGAAGCTGAAAAATCCTTTGACGATTTAACCCAGCTTGCATCTGATATTTGCGAAACGCCAATCTCACTAATAAGTCTTGTTGATCCTGACAGGCAATGGTTTAAGTCAAAGCATGGTATTGATGTAGCCGAAACCGCACGAGATATTTCGTTTTGTTCTCACGCAATTCTAAAAAACCAAGTATTCGAAGTTCAAAATGCACTTACTGACAACCGCTTTCACGATAATCCCTTAGTTACAAACGACCCAAATATTCGCTTTTATGCAGGTGCACCTCTCATCACACCAAGAGGAAACGCTATAGGTACGTTATGTGTTATTAGCGATAAACCAAAAAAGCTTTCAAGCAAACAAATAAATGCACTCACGGTTTTGAGCAAAGAGGTCATTGCGCAATTAGAGCTTCGGCTTAATAATAAAAAGCTGTTTATGGCGTTAGAAAAACAAAAAGAGCACAATAAAGAGCTAGAAAAGTTAAAAGAAGCCGCGGATATCGCCAATAACACAAAGAGTAAATTTTTGGCAAATATGACTCATGAGCTGAGAACCCCATTACATGGAATTTTAAATTTAGCTGAGTTTGCGATCTCAGAGACCACAACAGAGGAAAAAAACAGCACCTTAAAAAGCATATTAAAGTCAGCACATTACTTATCAAATATTGTTAACGATATTTTAGACTTTTCTAAAATTGAGGCTTGCAAATTAGAAATTGAACATATCAACTTCAGTCTTAATGAGGTTATTAGCGATGTAATAAAACCCCTGTTACAGCAGGCATCTGCTAAAGGCATAAAGCTGATTACATCGATAGACCCAAAAATAGCAGACAATTTAAAAGGCGATCCTCTTCGGATTTCGCAAATTTTAAATAACCTGTGCTCAAATGCGATTAAATTTACCAACTTTGGCCAAGTAGAGCTGAAGATAAGTGTTAAAAATAGTACATTGCAAACACAAGTACTCACCTTTGAAGTTATTGATACAGGCCTTGGTATTAATGAGACTGTTCAAGAGCATTTATTTAAAGAATTTCATCAGGCCGACTCATCAACCTCAAGGAAATATGGAGGCACAGGTTTAGGCTTATCAATTTGCGCTCGTTTAAGTGAGTTAATGCAGGGGCACCTTAGCTTTACCAGCAAAATAGATAAGGGCTCCACGTTTACCTATGAGCAAAGCTTTGAGATTGCTTTATTGCCACCAACCTCGAAGCAGTGCACTGATATAACAAACCTTCAAGGTAGTACTGTTTTAATTGCCGAAGATAATAAAATAAATCAGCTTATTATTGTTAAAATGCTCAAAGCACATAATGCTAATTTAATTATCGCAGAGGACGGTAAAGAATGCGTTAAGTACTTCAAGGAGCACTCGGTAGACTTAATTTTCATGGATATACAAATGCCTGAAATGGATGGCATAAAAGCTACGCAAGCTATTAGAGCGCTTCCTACAGGTAAAACCGTTCCGATTATAGCTATGACAGCAAATACCCTAAAACAAGACATTGAGCATTATTTAGATATTGGTATGGATGGCTACTTAACTAAACCGTTTGATAAAGCTAAGATCAATAGCTTACTCAATGTTTATAATCCTAAAAACCTCAACCTAAAAAACTTAGCAGTAAAAATTAGCGATCCTAATGTTTCTAGCGACCGGAAGCTAAAGCAAATATGCAAAGAGTTAAAAACGCTTATTCCCAATGCTAATCGAGTGAGCCTTTGGTTATTTAATAAGGAATACAGTACATTAAATTGCTTAATTTGCCTTGATGAAAATAATGACGTGTCAAGTGGAACTGTTCTATACACAGAAAACTCCCCTGCTTATTTCAACTATATTTTAGCTAACCAAGTACTCGACGCTTCTGATGCCAGAAATAACGAAGTAACCAAGCCGTTCTCTCACTCTTACTTTGAGCCACTCGATATTTATTCTTTACTTGATTACATTTATACACTTAATAGCAAACCGTTAGGTGTCATTTGTTGTGAAAGTGTGGGCTCAAAGGTAACTTGGAGTCATGCTGATAAAGAGTCGTTAATCAAAGTCGCAGACGTTACTAACTTGTTTTTATCTAAACAAATAAAGCATGAATAAAACAGGCCTATTTAGTGGCTAAAATTACCACTAAATAGAGATAAAACTATTATCAGTCCTTCGTATTAAGCCTGCTCTAACTCACGCTGGGTTTGTTGTTTATCTGCTTTAACCGGCTTTATTTTAAAGAAAAAAGTATACACAACCGGAACAAACCCTAATGTTAAAATTGTTCCCATTGCAAGACCAAACGCAATAGTGCTTGCTTGGCCATAAAACAAAACATCTTTAGATAAAATGAGCGGCATTAAGCCTATTATTGTTGTACAAGTAGACATTAATATAGGTCGTAAACGTCTTAAAGAGGCGCTGATCACCGCCTCATAATTTTGCTGATTATACTGCTCAGCGGTTTGTTGATCACTGTGCTCAATTTGTTTACGTTCAATATTAATACGGTCAATTAATATAACCGCATTATTGATGATAATACCGGCAAGCGCATATAAACCTAAAATAACCATAAACCCAAAGTTTGCCTGCATAATCAACAGACCAAAAGCAGCACCAATGATGATCAATGGCACAGTCAAAAACACAATACTAGTTGCACGGTAAGAGCGAAATTGCGCAATAATAATAAACACCATAATGGCAATACACAGCGGTAAGTTAGCTAAAATTGACGCTTGCGATTCAGCGGAGTCTCCAATTACACCGTCATATTCTATTTCATAACCAGGGGGTAATTTTTCTCTTATTTTATCAAGCTTTCCTTCAATTAATGGCACCATACTTTGCGCCGACATAATCTGGTTTTTAGCTTGTACTGTTACAGTACGAAATAAATTTTCACGCGCAATACGCGCAAATTGCGTTTCATAGCGAATGTCGGCCACTTGCATTAAAGGAACATTAACGCCTCGAGCCGAAGAATAAACATTTACGCTGTTAATACGGTCTAGATCGTAACGTTCACTGTTTTGTGCCCTTAACACAATGGGGAATATGTCATCACCTTCACGAAACTCAGAGATTGTGCGTCCCGAAAAGTATGTTTCTAATGCTTGGGCAACATCGTTTGAACTAACCCCAGCACGACGAGCATTTTGCTGGTTAACCTCAACTTTAAGTGTAGTAATGCGGTTTTCCCAATCACTTTTAATATCGAATGCGCCGTCTGTATTACGCAATAAGGTTTTAATTTCCTCGCCAATAGAATAAATATAATTACTATCTGGGCCTTTAATTTGAATCTCTATCAGTGAAGAATCTGATGGCCCTAAAAACATTTTAGTGGCGCGCCCCATAACTTCAGGAAAGTCTTGAGCAAACATGTCGCGCACGCTATTTATTGTTGGCTCAGCTAGTTTTCGCTCTCCAACATCAATCATAAAGAATGCTTTTGAAGGCTCAGGATCAATCGGTGTGAGTGACAAAACAAACCGTGGCCCGCCAAATCCACCATAAGCAGCATATTTTTAATATGCGGAAAACGCGCTTTATCATCCAATTTTTTTAAAATGGCTTGTATCGTTGCATCAGTTTTACGCATTGACGTACCAGCTGGCATATCTAAATACACTAAAATTTGTGCGCGGTCGGAGTCTGGAAAAAACTTAGCTGGCACTAAACTCATAGCCCAACCACCAACAAAAAATAGCCCCAATATCACAGCAACAAAAGCTATACGAGCGCGCATAATTCGTCTTAATACTTTTTCATAAAGCGGACTAAGGCTATCGAAAAATCCATTAATTTTCCGGCGAATAATATTTTGCCTTTGCCTCGTTTCCTTTTTCACAAAGCGATGACACAAGTAAGTAGTAAAGGTTAGGCTCAACGCCCATGAAATAAGCAATGCAATTAACACCACCAGCGAAATAGAGCGTGTATATTCACCCGCACTACTTTGCGCCAACATCAATGGCAAAAACACAAGAATAGTAGTCAACGATGAGGTTAAAGAGGGTATCGCAAGCGTACCCGAGGTATTACGAATAGCTTCGTCACGCGTTTCGCCCTCTTCGATACGCTTTTTAAAATCTTCAGCCATTATTATGCCATCATCAACCAGTAGCCCAAGCGCTATAATTAACGTGGCAAGCGACATACGCTCCAGCGGAATACCCATAAAGTTCATAATTGAAAGCGTGATTAAAATAGCTGCAGGTACAATCGAACCTACAATCAAGCCGGTGCGTAGACCTAAAAACATAATAACCACAATAGAGACAACAACAATGGTTTGTAACACACTAAAGCTCACACCAAATACAGCATCGGCAACCACATCAGCTTGTCGGGTAATATTTTTTAATTGATAGCCCGCAGGTATAGTTTGATTAATTTGAGCTATCATCGCTTCCATTTTAGGAGTGAATTTCAGCACATCCGCTTGTTCATCCTTAGAGATTGCAAAAATAATGGCTTGACGGCCATTGTAGTAACTTGTTCTTGATGGGGGGTCGATCACTTCACGGCTTATTTTGGCAATATCACGTAATAAGATGGTTTGTGATTGATTGGGAACAGTGATCAGCGTATTGCGTATATCAGCTAGGCTTTGATAATTCCCAGAAGGCTGGATAATAAAGTTTTCACCATCGGCATCAATAATGCCACTGGGACGTATAATATTTTGATTTTTTAAAGCCGCAATCAATTGTGTGGGTGCAATCCCTAATTGAGCGAGCTTAGCGTTTTTAGTTTCAATAAAAATACGCTCTTGTTGAATACCCAAAATATCAATTTTTTTTGTGCCTTCGACTTGATGCATCATATCGGCAATATGTTGCGCCACATCTTGGCGATCCCCCATGCTATAAGCGGGATCTGCAATAAGTGCCACCGTTAAAACGGCAACATCACCAAAATCATCATTAATTACATAAGGTAAAGTACCACTGGGTAGCTCGCCTCGAACCGCGTTAATTTGGTCGCGCAGGATATCCCACTGCTGATCAAACTCACTTTGCTCAACACTTTGCTTGAGCTCTGCGTGAATAATAGAGCGGCCTGGAATAGATACTGAGCGAATTTCGGCAATACTGGGCATTTCACGTATCGCTTCTTCGAGTGTTTTAGTGATCAACAGCTCTACTTTTTTTGCGCTCATGCCAGGGTAAGCGGTTGTTACAACCGCCTCACGAATTTTTATTTTAGGATCTTCTTGTTTGGGAAGTTGATAATAACTAAATGCGCCAAATAGCATAAGGCCAAAGACGATGGCCAGCATCAAGCGATTATGATCAAGAGCAAGCTCTGAAATAGTAGGGATTTTCATCGTTTAAATCTCCGTCACGGGTTATGGATTAAGGCGCTTGATTTCACCCTCGATAAGCGTCACTTTTTGCCCATCGTGTAAAAAAGCCATTCCCGCATTAACAATTCGCTCCCCTTCTTTTAAATCGCCTTTAATTTGCGCTTTCTGCGCAAAAAACGTTACTACGTCCACGGTTATTTTTTGTAAAACATAACCTGCTTGTTGTGATTCAGCTTGCGCTGTAGGTACCAGCTTAAAAACAAAATGCTGATTATTTTCTTGCGCCATAATGGCACTTACAGGTACTACAAAAGCATCTGTGGCTTCCTCCTGTTGTTTAAATTGTACTTCAGCACTCATACCCGTTCTAATGTCTGCAACATCATTTTCAGATATCTTTAAAATAACAGGAAACGCATTCGCGCCTTGAGCAGCTGTGCCAATTTCTTTAATTTTGGCATTCAACGTTTTATCTAACGCTGAAATAGTCACTTTAGCAGGCTTATCAATAGCTAATGAGGAGAGAATCGCTTCAGGGGCAAGGGTAGAGACTTCAAAATTTTCTTTACCTTGAATTATAAATGCAGACGTATTTGGGCTTACCTGTTGTGAAGGTTCAATATTACGTTTTGAAATAGTCCCTGCATAGGGCGCAATTAGCGTGGTATCTTGTAACTCTTCTTTTGCCATCGTTAGTCGAACTTTAGCAATATCGACTTTATCTTTGGCACTCTCATATTGCGACTTTGCTACATCGTATTGCGCGCGTGACACAGCGCCATCATCAACCAGTGATGCTTTGCGCTCAAAATCTTACTTAACATTTAGCAGCATAGCCTTCGCATTAGAGACCTGCCCTTCGCCCTCTTGCACTGCCAATAAATACTTTGTTTGTTCTAGTTTGGCGAGGGGCTCACCTTTATCAAAAGCTTCACCAATATCAAAAAAAACGTCTTCAACCTTTCCGCTAACCTCAAATGTTAAGGTCGTTGTATCTGCAGGTTGAATAACACCTGACAAAATACGACTATCAAACGAGTTAGTTTTTTTTAACTCAATGGCAGAAACAGGTTTTAATTTTTGCTCAGGAACTTGCTCTTCAGAGCACCCTGACAGCATAAAAATAATAACTAAAAAAACAACTATATGATTCATAATTTCCCTTGATAAATAGTGTATTCAAACTGGTTGTACTACTAAACTAACCACAATCAGTCTTCACTATGAGCCATCTAATTTAAAGTATGGCTAACATTGTTATCACCCTGAAAGCTTGGGTATAATGCATTATTCCGGCTGTATTCTTAGCCTCTAAATTGGATCTTCTCCCATGAAAAAACTATCTGCTGTGCAAGTAAAACAACAAGCTCTCGTTCTCAATGTTGCTGACAAAATAGAAGAGCAAGGCCGTGCTGAAATCCCAGGTATGCTGCAATGCTGGTTTGATGTGGAATATCATTTATTTCCAGGTTCTTTACTAATGTGTTTTCAATTTGAAAACCAACAAGCACTTACAGCCGCAGAGCCAGAGCTACTAAAGTGGCAAAAACGCTTAAGCGGTGCCATGCTCAAAAAAGGCGTAATTTTAAAAGATATGCGCAAACATTTAGTATTTACCCTAAAAGGACCAGACGACTAAACCACTTATTTTGTAAGCGCACTCTACTTTGGTGCGCTTTCCAAATTAAACTCATTAACGTGCTTAATCAGCTCAGGGAAAAACGCTAAAAAGAGCTCATCTAGCTCACTATAATGGCGGATTATATCTTCAGCGGTACCTGCAAAATTATTAGTAAAGCGAATACGTTTAGCAATATTATCAAGCGCCCGCCCCACCCCATCAATGCTTTCGTACTCCTTAAACCAATCGTTTTTCGTCATACTGGTTACTACACGCTGCATTTTCTGTGGCATTACAGGTATACGCTTATCCAAAAGCGCATAACTGGTTTGCTTAAAATCAATCAGTGATTGGTTATTAAACTGCTGCCAATGCTGAATCAGAAAATGATCAAACACCACATCAACAGCCACGCCTGCAAAGCGCCTGCGCTTGGGTGAAAAAAGCTGTTTAGCTTCTTTTACTAAAGGGTGTGCATCAGTAAATTTATCCACTAAATAATGGTTATCTAGCGCACTTTTAACACTTGTCGGTATGTATGTTAGCTGTCGTTGACCACCAAAATCTCCCAGTAAGTTGCCAAAATGAGAATCAGCCGTAGGCTGTGCTAAATAAAGGTGAGCTAAATAATTCATTGGTTTCCATATAGATTAATATACTAAGCTCAGATAGTTTTAAAAATCAAACGCGTAAAAAGATGGAACGCAGTTCCACCTTTATACTTTTTAGATACTTATAGTGCATTCTAAAATATTACGCTTTTGAAACCTTGCTTGCACCAGCATTATCAAGAATTTCTTCAATACTATTTTTGTTATCGCTGTTATATTTAACACCGACGAGTATTGAACCCTTCTCAATTGCGTCTTCATAATACTTAATTTCATGTTCTGGAATAAATGCGCCGATTGCTGCACCTAGAGTCCCACCAACGGCAGCACCGGCGCCACCAGCTGCAAGTGCTGAAACCAAAGGACCTGCGACTAATAAGCCTGCACCACCCGAAGCGACTGCACCAACAGCGGTAAAACCACCAATAATTGCCGCTAACACGCCACCAGATGCAGCGCCCAGCAAACCGCCCTCTGAAGCTTTGGTACCTTCATCTACAGCAAAGTCTTCCTTTGTATACGAGTCGTTAGCAACAATGCTTATATCCGCCTCACTTACACCTAAAGCTTCTAATCTATAAATGGCTAATGTTGCTTGTGATGCATTATCGAATAACCCAGTAATAACAGTACTCATAACAACTCCTTTATTTGTTTAAGAAAGTACGCTTAGTAATTAGCAACATTCAAACCAAAGTTTTAATCCTTTAAAATCAGAAAGATAAATAAAAAAAGCAAAGTAGAACTCTACGTTTTAAAGTAAAAGTTGCTAGAAGTTGTAAAAAGTTCACACACATAGGTATAACTCAAGCGATTGAAATATGAGTAGAATTACAAAGAGACTAACGTTATTAGCTTTGTTCTTCTAAAAATATCAACAACCCACGCTCATAGCGACTTAGATACTTAGTCTTACGGGGTAGTTTGTCTAAGTTATTAAAGTCCTTTAGAGCTTCTTTACCTCCTTTACACAGCTCAATCAACTTTGGATGAATATATGAATTACGAGCTATTGCTGGGGTATTCCCTAAATTACTTGAAACGCTACCTAACATATCTTTAAGCGAAAGCTGGCCGTTTGATTTATGTAAGACTTCAAATGCCAAAACACTGGCCCGCCATGTTCTAAAATGTTTTGCACTAAACTGCTCACCCATAACACTTTGAATAAACTCATTCACTTCTTTGGAGGTAACATCACAACACTCGCCTTCATCGATATATTGGAATAAGCTCTGCCCAGGCAAATCTTGCAACTGCTGTATGATAGAGCTAAGCACTTTATCTGTTATATTCACTTCTCTTTGCTTACCGGATTTTGCTTTATACTTTAAGCGAATATTTTTACCCGTTAGTTTTGCATGCCGGCTACGTAATGTCGTAGCACCAAAACTATTGTTATGTTTGGCGTTTTTTTTAGAACCAACGCGCAGAGCTCCAAGGTCCATTAAACGTACAACGGCTGCAATTGTGCGCTGGCAATCAAGTTCATTACCTCGCAAATATTCCGATAGTTTTGCTCTTAACAAAGGCAGTTTATTTCCAAATAAAACACATGCTTCAAACTTTTTAAGCTCTTGCTGCTCCCTAAACTCGGGATGATAAAAGTATTGCTTGCGGTCTTTGTTGTCGTAGCCAGTAGCTAAAATATGCCCATTTTCTTCTGGGCATAACCATACATCTTTGTATGCGGGGGGAAAAGCGAGGCTGTCTAACCGCTCTATTTCATCTTTATCATGTATTTTCTTTCCTGCAGGATCATAATAAACCCATTGGTTTTCATGCCTCTTTCGAGTTATGCCCGGCAAGTTATCATCGACATAAATTAGTTTCATTTTATTCCTTTAAATTTTTGTAATCCTCAAATAAAACGGTGCCATCAATAACAAGGGCTAGTTCTCACTAGCCCTTGTTATACGATTTATCGACTCCAATACCTAAGGTTACGAATTTTTGAGACAAACTCACTTGCGGAAATTTTATTTAAATCCAACCAGCCATCATCAAGTTGTCCATTTAAACCAGTAGCCTCGATTAAAGGAGCTGCTTTATCACTAAAGCCGATATACTTCATATGTGCATAAGCATCACTGACAAAATCTTTCGCCTCCGGTATTTCAGCAAGCTTTTTGGCGCCTTCATTAGTGGTAAGCAGAGCTATTGCGTCGTAAAGCACCGAAGGTCCGCCGTTAATCACCTGATCGGCCTCAACAATCTCGCCCTTACTATTTTTAGCACCACCAACTTGAGCCGCAATAACTTCATGGCTTGCACCTTCCTCTTTAAGGCTTTGTATTAATAAATTAAAGGTTTCAGCATCAAAACCATCACTTACTAATATACCAAGCTTCCTGCCTTTAAATGTATTTGGCGCATTTTTTAAAATGCTTAGCGCATCAGACACTGGTAAATCTTGACGGGTATCAAGCGCCGCTTCTGCCGCATCTGGCATAGTTTGTAAACCTAAACCCAATGCAACTTTCTCAGCAAGCTTGTTATCAATGTTTAACAGATGAGAAACCACGCGTTCTCTGATACGTAAATGCTCTACTTTAGATAACTCAAAAATTAAAGCGTCTTGAATATGCGTTTGCTCAACGTCGGTTTGACTTAAATAAAATTGTCGTGCTTGGCTATAGTGATCACTAAATGTTTCTGAGCGATAGCGTAATTTACCACCGTCAGTTTCAGATTCTGAGCTTTTGAATCCGTGTACAGGGCACTCTCGCGGGTTGTTTTCACCCCCGCTGAATGAATTAGGTTCGTAATTAACCCGGCCTTTAGGGTTCTGCATTGCCATGTGGCCATCTTGAAGAAAATGTCTCATCGGGCATTTTGCTGCATTAATAGGAATTTGTGTGAAATTAGGCCCACCTAGGCGTTTGGTTTGTGTATCTAGGTAAGAAAAATTACGGCCTTGCAATAAAGGATCAGGAGTAAAATCAAGTCCTGGTACTATATTCTGTGTGCAAAATGCAACCTGTTCGGTTTCTGCGAAGAAGTTGTCTACGACTCGATTGAGCACCATTTTACCAATAATTTTAACTGGTACTTGCTCTTCGGGTATCAGTTTAGTGGCATCAAAAACATCAAACTCGAACTCTTCAGCAAATTTTTGATCAAATACTTGAATGCCCAACTCCCATGCCGGATAGTCTCCATTATTAATTGATTCCCACATGTCACGACGATGAAAATCAGGATCAGCGCCATTTAATTTCAATGCCTCATTCCAAACCACTGACTGCATACCGCCTTTAGGTTTCCAGTGGAACTTAACAAATTTTTCTTCACCTTGTGCATTAATAAACTTAAAAGTATGAACGCCAAATCCTTCCATAAACCTTAATGAGCGCGGGATAGCTCTATCTGACATTGCCCACATAACCATGTTCATGGATTCTGGCGACAAACTTACAAAATCCCAAAAATTATCGTGGGCTGTTTGCGCTTGTGGAAAACCACGATCTGGTTCTGCTTTTGCGCTATGTATAAGGTCGGGAAATTTCATCGCGTCTTGAATGAAAAAAACTGGGATATTATTGCCTACCAGATCCCAATTACCTTCCTGCGTATAAAACTTAACGGCAAAACCTCGCACATCGCGTGCTAAATCAGGCGAGCCCTGATTACCCGCCACTGTTGAAAAGCGTGCAAAAACAGGTGTTTTTTCACCTTTACGTTGAAAAATATCAGCAGAGGTCAAATCATCTAAAGCATCATACGTTTCAAAGTAACCATGTGCTCCATACCCTCTTGCGTGAACAACTCGCTCAGGAATTCGCTCGTGATCAAAGTGAAACAACTTTTCTCGTAACACATGATCTTCCAATAGTCCTGGTCCGCGTTGACCAGCTTTTAATGAATTTTGATTATCACTGATAGGGCAACCTTGTGCGGTTGTCATTACGGGATGGTCTTTATTAGCTTTTTGATGAAGCTCTCCTGCATGTCCTTTATTATTTGCGTACTTAAATGACTCTGCCATAACTTTTCTTCCTTAAATGATTTTTTGATTGCTATATTTTTAAAGGGTTAAAAAACAATAACCAAGCAAAAAAAAGACCATAACCAAATAGCTTTAAAATCAATAACTAAGAAAGAAGTGAAAATATTTTACCAATACAAACTATAAAAATTACACAACTAATGTAAGCTTTCCTCAGAGCATCATTTTATTCAATTACTAAGCAATCAGCTTATTCTTATTTTCATTATTACTGTATTTTTACAATGATAGATTTAGTGAGGACTTTGTCTTTATTGAGGGCGCAGAAAGGTTTGAACGTAAATGTTACTCGGCTTTATTCTTATTTAAAATAGCGTTCTGCTTTTGTACATGTCAGTTTAGGTAATAAAAATTTACTCGCTTTATCTGAGCATAGTTTCTTTAAACGGCTTACTGCATAACGCCCACACCTTGATAAAGTATATAACTCTTATTTCTCAGTAACACCTAGCGCAGATTGATAACTCAACTGATAAAGCACCTTAAGCAATAACATCTGTCTCTGCGGATGAGTGATAGATTTGACCGAGTAAATTACTATATAAACAATATAAAAGATTTTTAAAAAATGATAAAAACATCTTTATTCCTTTAAAAACGCATCTAATAGTAATTATTTAGTCAATTACCTAACTCAGTTATGCGCTGCATTGATATTAAAATATTGATGCTAATATACTTCAAAACTATCCAATCAATTACAATTGTATTTTATTAATTCAGTAAAGAGTCAGGCCAATTTTGTTATCACTGTTGCTGCATTTTTTGGTGCTGCATGAGTCATAAAACGTCTTGCTTAACCTTTAATACTAAATGCTATTCTCTATTGTAAACAAGGCTAATCACGTATTATGACAACGACTTTATTAAGCAATTCACAGCAAGTCGCACTGCAACAAGCACTATTCAACAGTAAACTGTTAAACAGTGCTAATTTAAAGAGTGATAACCCACCATCACTTGAGCACAAAGCCTATAGCGATATCGCCGTAATGCTCTATCGCTTTAATTTACAAAAAATAAAATGGCCCTCTTTTTTAAAAGCAGCCATAAGCGCAGCAAATAATGTATGCCAATGGTTAACCTGTGAACTTGTCAGATGCCAGCAAAGCTACAAAGCCCAATCTGATGAAGCAGTAAGCGTTGAACAAAGTGCATTTTTTTGTGGCGTTTTTAGCGAAGAGCTCGCTTATATTCAGGGCTTGCTAGAAATAGAAACCTAAGCTTAATTAGGTTTTAGTAAAGTAATGTGACTCCTCCCCCTGTTACAGTTGTTTTTCAAACCTTGCCAGAAATAATAAGTATAACGTTCTTATATGCAGTACATTCCATCAACGTTTTCCATAGGCTTTAACTAATCGATTAAAAACTAACCTTTATTTATTAAGTTTTTATTCTACTCTTTATTAATTAGTGGTGCTACAACGAGCCTGTTATTTTTCAAAGATACAAGTCGATAAATAGACTGCCAAAAGGAATTTAAAAATGTCCTCATATTTAAATCAAATTGGTTTCACTTCAATTAAAGCAAAATTATTAGCAAGTTTTAGTTTAATTATCATTATGCTAATTGTTACTGCTGGGATCGGTATATATAACCTCTCCATGATGAATGACCAAATGAGTAAAATAATTAATGTTTCAGCTGAAAAAGTAAAACTCGCAGCCAGAGTCAATCAGGGGGCTTTAGCTGTATCTCGAGCTGAAAAAAATATAATTTTGGCAGACTCAAAAGCAGCCATGGATGAATACGCCGACTTCATAGCTCAAACACGAGATGAAATGCTAGAGCGACGTGCCACTCTTCGCAATTTAGTCAATGACAACGGCAAACGTTTACTCGATGAATTTGCCGCGACATGGGATGAATATATTGAGGTAAACCTTCAAATCCGTGACTTAGCAAGAGCTAATTTAAACGACAAAGCAATAGCTTTATCTAAAAATGAAGGCCGGAGGCTAAACGATTTAGCCATTTCTCAAATGGCTAATTTAGTAAATGCAATCGAACAAGATATGACAAATGACGAGTTAGAAGCTCAAGCACGGCACACCTCAGCGTATAGCTTAATGCTTGTAATTACCCTTGTAGGCTTAATCGCAGGTATTGTTATTGCCATTTTTATCTCTTCGAGAATTACCGGCGCACTCAATAGCCTTTCACATAGAATGAACGATATTGCCGATGGCGAAGGTGATTTAACCGTAACAGTCGACGATTCATCAAAAGATGAAACCGGCGACGTTGCCCGCGCATTTAATAAATTTGTTGCTAAAATTCGCACCACTATAACCTCAGTGGCATCTGAAACCACTCAGGTTGCATCAACTTCCGAAGAGCTTTCAATAGTTAGTAACACCACCAGTGCAGCAGTTAAAAAGCTGCATGATGAAACACAACAAGTTGCCACCGCCATGACACAAATGAATGCAACAATTCAAGACGTTGCAAATAGCGCAGAAAATGCTGCCAGCTCTGCAAGTGATTCAAATAATAATGCTAAGGCCGGTGAAAGCATGGTGAACGAAACAGTTCACGCGGTTGATAACCTTACTAAAGAAATTAATCAATCCGCCTCTGCAATTGAAAAGCTACAAGCCGACAGCGAAAATATAAGTACCATATTAGATGTTATTAAAGGCGTATCTGAACAAACAAACTTATTGGCATTAAATGCCGCCATTGAAGCCGCAAGAGCGGGTGAGCAAGGCCGAGGTTTTGCAGTAGTTGCTGATGAAGTAAGAACCTTAGCACAACGAACTAAAGAGTCAGCCGCCAACATAGAACAAATGATCGATAAGTTTCAATCCGGAATATTAACCGCCATTGAGGTAATGACCAAAAGCCAACAACAAACAGACTTAGTTGTTGAAAAAGTGAGTAAAACAGGTGAAACCCTGCGAACAATCAATGACTACAGCAGCGCAATTAATGATATGAACGCGCAAATAGCCTCAGCCGCTGAACAACAAGCCGTGGTTGCAGATGAGATCAGCCGCAACGTTGTTAATATTAAACAAGTGACAGAGCAATCATCAGCTGCAACTGAGCAAACATCAACAGCAAGTAACGAAATGGCAATACTAGGCAATAACTTATTAAAACTGGTACAACAGTTTAAAGTGTAAGTACTGGGCTTCTCATGCTTTCAAGCTGAGTAGTGTTCGGCAGCAGGTTTAGCAGTACAAAGCACTAAAAGCATAGGTAATAAAAGGAGTTCAAATTGCAGGCATGAATGACTTGTGGTCACCTGCAAACGAGCCCTTTTGGCTGCTGCCGGTGAAGAGGTAAAAACTTACACAAGGTTTTCCTCTCTTAAATTAAACTTTTAATTAGATTAGCTGCCCAACAAAGTTAACACTATTATGGGCTAAAATAGGAAACACTAAACTCCCTGTACGCTCTCTTAGCCAAAGTAAAATAAAGCCGTAGCCGCCTGTTAATAAAATAGCGGGGAAAGAAAAGTGCCACTCTCCACCATTAAACATAACCCCATGAACTAGTCCAAATAACACTACTAAGAGCAACCCTGCAATGTTAATTGACGCACCACCTAAATTATAGCGTTCAGATATGATTGCCAAAGATATACAAAATAAAAGAATCCCTCTAAACATTGGCTCCTCATCAAAGCCTGGCATTGTTGCCTGATAAAGTAAGGTTTCTAAATCGTAATTAGGTTCACCACTCCAAAATAGTGATACAACTATCTGTAAAATGATAAACAAGCACATAACTGTAAAAGCGGGTTTTATAGAGTTTTCATTTTGCCTAAAAGTAAAACCAGCATCCGCAATACGAAAGTTAGCTTTAAATTTAACTAAAGCCAATAGTACGACTAACCAAAGGATTATTGCCGCTACTTTTCCAGACCAATTCCACGACATATCAGGAAAAAGCATATCCAAGGGGATAACCTTTCCACCTTTAAACAAAGCAAAAAAGTAGCAAACTAAAATACCTAACGAAATCAAAGACCACATTAGATTTAAATCAACTTTTTTAATTGCTCTTAATATCAAAACTAAAAGTAATATAACGCCGACATTTGCAAATAAACCTATAAATAGATCTTCCATGAATACCTCTTTTATTAAAGGCTATTTCTAGCACTTATTTTATTATTGTTTTAAGTTGTAACTAATACTAATCCTAAATTAGGTACTGTTAAACAATTAGTTATAAAAGAGGTAAGCACTCTAGGTGCAAACATAAGCCACAGAATTATTACAGCGCAGTGTGTAAACACAGCCAGAAACTGGACTGATATTGGTACTAAACGATGACTGAGGCGAAAGCCAAGGGCATTAATTAATCATCAATAATGCTTAATTAAACTGCCTAAATTCATATGGATGACTGGTGCATATTCACACCAATCGACGTCATTACTGGGTGCGTAGCCATATTTAAAGTGAGTTTAAATGATAAGAACACTTGTTTTTTGAATAAAAAGATCAAGAAAACACAGCTGCCTGCTTGACCGGAACTTTCTAATGGGTGACCCCTTTGGCTCAATGGGTGACCCCTTTGGCTTTTCCATATAAATTAGTACGAACTACAATCCTTCCTAACTGTTATTCTTCTTCCGCCTTAAGCTTTTTACAAATAAACAGATCATCTTCTATTTTAAAAATAACTAAGATTAAAAGCTTTAAGTAAAGTAAATAGGAATTTTCATGTAGATGAATTTCTGTTGGATTTGCCTGTGTGCCATGTAAATAGCTATTTCTTAAGTCGTGCCCGTTTGTAAACTCACTTTTGTTTAAATAGTAATTGAAGTAATTTTGCTCAGGTATTGCGAAAAGTGAACTTCCAAAAAACACTATTCCATCATTACTCATATGCATAACCTCGTCTTGAATATCGGCTGGATAATGATGTAACGTGGCGACCTCATTTTCAAAAACATCTCTTAAAATTAAAATTCGGTTCCAATTTGTAACTTGAACGCAATTATTTTCATCTACAGATATATAATTGTTATCTATCAAATAATTTAAATGCTCATGCTGATGTTCTTCATAATTTCCGAAATTGATTTCTTCTTCATTCACCAATAAATCAACAAAGTTTCTATATTGCTTGTCTTTGAACGGGTCAACATAAGTCAACAGAGTTTGATCCGAAAATAGCAGATAAGTTAGAAAATTAACTCCTTGGTCATCCTTATTGATATATATGTACTTATTGCTATTTAAGCTTGGAATGTCTTTGATGGCTGTAGGGCCAGATGACATTTGTAGAAGTTCAAAATCAATATGTCCATTTTCTACAAATAGTTTGTATTGCTTCAATATCGACTCGAACTCAGGTGCGATTGTTCTTATTTTCTCTAAAGCAGAAGCATTTTGAGTAGGGATTGTAAAATTGGCGTTACTAGGTAAGTCAAATAATTCCGGTAGAGTATTAGTGAAAACTGTTTTTAGAATATCTTCTAATGAATACCCAAGCCCTTTTAGTACGTTGGAATATGTGTAAATTTGGCCCATAGATGCCATTTCTAATTGTGTGAACGCTACACCAAAAACGTATTCAGTTTTTGATCTAACACCTAAAGTTCTTTCTAAAACTCCAAGCTGATTTTCTTTGCTGGTTAGAGCTACAATATTCTGTTCATCCACGTACTTAAAAAGTGTCTCGAAGTTTCTGTACAGAATATATGGGTGATTATTTTCTTTAATGTAATCTAAGCTAAATTCATAATGGACTGTACCCTGTTCAATCCAAACATGTTTAATTTTAGAAGCATTTTCGGGATAACTGATAGCTACCCCGTATTTAAATGATGAACTAGAACCACTATCGAAAAACTCTTTAACAGACTGTTGGTATTTTCTCTTAGCTGCTAATTTAGTTTTATCTGAGATTCGGAAGTCACTATGTTTTTTAGCATTTTGTATTATTGGCAGGTAGTTAGTATTGCAATGCTCTGAGTCGATGTACGAAACAATTATGCTTTCTTTATCTTGAATAGTTAAACAACTAGGTAGGTACAACTTCGTTTTATTAAAACTATTTTCGACTTCATATATAGAAAGCAGGATCTCTGCACTTTGCTGGTCACTTTTTAAAAACTCACAGAGAACAAGCTTATATTTATCCACCAAATTTTTATGGCTCAACAAGTGCCTCACTTGATAGGGGGAGTTATTTAAAACTTCTTCTATTTGAGAAGGCGATATCTTTTTATATTGTTGATAGTTATTTATTAATAACCAGAAACTATCATAGTAACCGTAATCTATATTTTCAAAATATGACTGAAAGTTACTATCATCAATATTTGTTATGAATTTCCTAATTAAATTTTTAAACGTATTAACTTTTTCTTTGTAAGCAACAATATCTGTACCTGACCAACTTTTAAGGTATATGCCGTTTTCGAAAAACAGCGATATATTGTACAGTTCAAGTATATCGTTTATATCGTCTAAATCGTTTGCTATTTCGCTATTCAATAACAGCTCTGCTTTTGATAAGTAATGACCACTCGACATGTCGTGTATCGAGTGAAATACAACCCTATCTCTATCTGGCTTGTTCATAACAAACATTAACCTTGTAATTTCGTATCATTATCCCTTTTACTAAGGTATCGATTTTATACTTTTATTACAAATACTTATTAGCATGTATCACTTTGATAGATGTCTTGTATTCTTTAAAGTTTGGTTGCTGATATTTATGGATTAAAACAACCCGCTACCACCTTCAGCAGAAGTGTGAGTAGCTCCATAAACTTCAGACAACTTTTTAGGGCTAACATGAGTACAAAGTTATGTGGTGAGAATACTGTCATGGCCTAGCATTTCTTGGATGGGACGAAGATCTGCGACATTATCTAACATCGTGATCGCGTTGTTGTGACGGTATAAATGGCACGCGCCAGTACGGTCAAATCCTGCTAGTTTCACATACTGTGCCTTTCCAGATCCGATGAAAGCAAACATTGGGCGAATCTTACCAATGTAGAAAGCTAACCACTCTCATCTTCGCAAACTAATTGGCAGCAAACGTGCTTTTTTACTTCTGCCGTGAACTCGAACCAACTACATTGAAGTAAAGAATAATATATCTAATAGTCAAAACAGAAAAGGTGAGCAAAATGCTCACCTTTTGAAAGTTGTGTTAACCAACTTAATTAAGATAACCATCTTAATTAAAACGTTAACCCACTTAATTACATGACCACATAATCAAAAATTAATCTCTATAAGTCTCTACCGCTGGGCATGAACATACTAAATTACGGTCGCCGTATACGTCATCGATACGTGTAACCGTTGGCCAGAACTTATCTTTAGCAACTGCTGGTACTGGGAATGCAGCGTAAAAACGGTCATACGCACGGTCCCATTCATTACCTAACACATCAGCTTGTGTGTGCGGTGCAAATACCAATGGGTTGTTTTCGATAGACCATTCACCAGAAATGATTTTATCAATTTCACCTTTAATCGATACCATCGCTTCGATAAAGCGGTCAATCTCGCCCTTAGACTCAGATTCTGTTGGCTCAATCATTAATGTGCCCGCTACTGGGAACGACATTGTTGGTGAGTGGAAACCATAATCTTGTAAGCGCTTAGCAACGTCCATTTCAGTAATGCCTGAGGCTTCTTTTAATGGGCGTAGGTCAATAATACATTCGTGAGCAACGCGATTATTACGGCCACGGTATAAAATTGGGAAGTGCTTGCTTAGTTCATTGCTTAGGTAGTTAGCATTTACAATCGCCATTTCTGTCGCTTGTTTTAAGCCTTCAGAACCCATCATCGCAATGTAAGCCCACGAAATAGGTAGAATAGCTGCAGAGCCATAAGGCGCTGCCGATACTGCACCGTTACCAGCATTAGTACCTGGTACGTTAATTACACTGTGGTTTGGCATAAATGGCGCAAGGTGCGATTTAACACCAATTGGACCAACACCTGGGCCGCCGCCGCCGTGTGGAATACAGAAGGTTTTATGTAAGTTTAAGTGCGATACATCTGAGCCAATAAAGCCTGGGCTAGTAACACCTACTTGCGCGTTCATGTTTGCGCCATCCATGTAAACTTGGCCACCATGCTGGTGAACAATTTCACATAACTCACGAATCGTTTCTTCGTATACACCGTGGGTAGATGGGTACGTTACCATGGCACATGATAGGTTTTCAGAGACTTCTTCAGCTTTCGCTTTTAGGTCTTCCATGTCGATGTTGCCGTGTTTATCACAGTTAACAACCACAATTTTCATGCTCGCCATTTGTGCCGACGCTGGGTTAGTACCGTGCGCAGAACTTGGAATTAAACATACGTTACGGTGCGCGTCCCCTCGTGACTCGTGGTATTTACGAATGGCGATTAAGCCTGCGTATTCACCTTGTGCACCTGAATTTGGTTGCAATGAAACCGCATCGTAACCGGTAATGTTAACTAGCCAATCGTGTAGTTCGTTAATCATTATTTGGTAACCTTCTGCTTGGTCTAGCGGGCAGAATGGGTGAAGGTTTGCAAATTCAGGCCAGGTAATTGGGATCATTTCAGCGGTCGCGTTTAGTTTCATGGTACATGAACCTAACGAGATCATAGAATGATTAAGCGCTAAATCTTTGTTTTCAAGTCGCTTAATATAGCGAAGCATGTCTGTTTCGCTGTGGTAGCTGTTAAAGTTTGGATGCGTTAGAATTTCATCATCACGCACTAGGCTTGCAGGAATAGAGTCGCTGCCATTTGCTTCAACATCAGCGGCAATCGCATCTACGCTTAGGCCGTGGCCTTCGCCTAAAATAATATCAAATAACTCGGCAATGTCTGCACGTGTTGTGGTTTCTGATACTGAAATTGAATACTCGCCTGCATGGTTAGCTGCAAAGTTAACACCTTTAGCTACAGCACGCGCAATCACGTCGGCTTTGTTTTCATCAACCACTGTTAATGTGTCAAACCAAGTAGTGTGCTTAAGTGCCACACCTTTTGCTTTTAAGCCAGTTGCTAAAATATCAGCAAAACGGTGAATGCGTTGTGCAATGGTTTTTAAGCCTTGCGGACCATGGTATACCGCGTAAAACGCAGCCATGTTCGCTAGTAATACTTGCGCAGTACAAATGTTTGAGTTGGCTTTGTCGCGGCGAATGTGTTGCTCGCGGGTTTGCATTGCCATACGTAATGCATCGTTACCTAAACGGTCTTTTGATACACCAATAATACGACCTGGTAATGAACGTTTGTACGCATCACGTGTTGCAAAAAATGCTGCATGAGGACCGCCGTAACCCATAGGTACGCCAAAACGCTGTGCTGAACCCAGTACTACGTCGGCGCCTAATTTACCTGGTGCTTTTAATAGTAATAAGCTCATAATGTCGGCAGCTACACAGGCAATCGCTTTTTTGCTTTGTACGCCAGCAATTAGGTCTGTTATATCAACAATTTCGCCTGATGTTGACGGGTATTGGAATAACGCACCAAAAATATCGTGGTTCACAGCATCGGCTGCTTTACCTACAATAATTTCAAAACCAAATTGCTCTGCACGGGTGCTCACTACGTCAATGGTTTGCGTGTGTACGTCGTCGGCAATAAAGAACGCATTGGCTTTTTTAGCTTTAGATACACGTTTTGCAAGGCCCATAGCCTCGGCTGCAGCGGTTGATTCGTCAAGCAGTGAGGCACTTGCTAAATCTAGGCCGGTAATATCTAGGGTCATAGTCTGGAAATTTAATAGTGACTCTAAACGCCCTTGTGCAATCTCTGGCTGATACGGTGTGTACGCTGTGTACCAACCCGGATTTTCAAGTACATTACGTAAAATTACGTGCGGTACGTGAGTTGGGTGGTAGCCTTGGCCAATATACGATTTGAAAACTTTATTTTTGCTTGCTACTGATTTTAAGTAGCTTAGTGTTTCAACTTCGGTACGGCTTTCGCCGATATTAAGACCTTGCTCAAGACGAATACCAGCAGGTACAGTTTGACCGATCAGCTCTTCAACGCTCGATACTTCAAGAGCGCTAAGCATGTCGTTTACTTGCGCTGGGCTTGGCCCAATATGGCGGCGAATAAAATCTTGCTTTTGCTCTAATTGTTCAAGAGATTTGGCGTTTGACATGTGTCCAGATTCCTATGATCCTAAATACTAATGGGTAACTAGTATTGATTAAAATATGTGATGATTTAGCTGCTTACTTTGTATGGAAAAATAAGCGCTTTAATCATAAAAGCCCCAATGTTTTAACATAGAGGGGCTTTTATTAATTAACGATTAGTCTTCGTCAATTGTATGCGCGTAACCTTCAGCGTCTAATAAGTTATCTAACTCAGTCTCTTCTGACGCTTTAATACGGAATAACCAACCGTCGCCGTATGCGTCGTTGTTTACTGTTTCAGGCGCATCTTCTAGCTCTTCGTTAATGGCAACAATTTCACCGCTAATTGGCGCGTAAATGTCTGATGCCGCTTTTACTGACTCTGCTACTGCACAGTCTTCGCCAGCATCTACTTCGTCGCCTACTTCTGGTAATTCAACAAATACCATGTCGCCAAGTAGTTCTTGCGCATGCTCAGAAATACCAACAGTGTAAGTGCCGTCGCCTTCGTTACGAACCCACTCGTGTGAAGGTGCGTATTTTAACTCGCTAGGGATATTGCTCATTTTGTTTCATCCTTTGGTTTAGATTGGGAGAATACCAATGAATAAGGCTAACTTATTTATTGGTATAACCAAATTATTTAGATTATTGATTTACCGTTACGTACAAAGCCCGATTTAACTACTTTTACGTTAACTAATTTTTTACGCATTTCTACTTGAGCTGTGTCGCCAGTTGAACGTGGTACACGTGCTAATGCAACACTATAGCCCAATGTTGGTGAGAATGTGCCAGATGTAATAACACCTTCGCCACCATCAACAATTACTTTAGAACCACTGCGTAGTACGCCTTTTTCTTCAAGAATAAGACCTACTTGCTTGTGAGTACTTTTTTCTGCACGTTGTTTTACCAAAACATCACGACCAATAAAGTCACGATCTTCTGGTTCCCATGCAATAGTCCATGCCATGTTAGCTGCCAGTGGTGATACGCTTTCGTCCATATCTAGGCCGTAAAGGTTCATACCTGCTTCTAAACGTAGTGTGTCGCGCGCGCCTAAGCCCGCTGGCGCTACACCGGCATCAAGCAGTTGCTGCCATAAATCGGCTGCTTGCTCGTTTGGTACTACAATTTCGTAACCGTCTTCGCCAGTATAACCTGTTGTAGCAATAAATAAATCACCGGCTTGAACACCAAAAAATGGCTTCATGCCTTCTACTGCAGCTTGCTGGTCTGCGTTTAATACCTGGGCTGTTTTAGCGCGTGCATTAGGGCCTTGAACCGCAATCATGGCGTATTCTGGGCGCTCAGTAACCGTTACAGCAAAATCGCTCGATACCTTAGCTAAATGTGCTAAATCTTTTTCACGGGTCGCTGAGTTAACCACTAAGCGATAAAATGTTTCGCTAAAGTAGTAAATAATTAAGTCGTCAATTACACCGCCTTGCTCGTTAAGCATGCCAGTGTAAAGCGCTTTACCTGGTACGGTTAACTTAGCAACATCGTTAGCTACTAGCTTGCGTAAAAACGCTTGTGCTTGCTCACCTTGTATATCAACAATGGTCATGTGTGATACGTCGAACATACCCGCATCGTTACGTACGGCGTTGTGTTCTTCTATTTGTGAGCCGTAGTTAATTGGCATTTCCCAGCCATGAAAATCAACCATTTTTGCGCCGGCTTCAAGATGCTTTGCATGTAATACTGTTTTAGAAGTCATAATATTCCTTCACTTTTAAATTAACCCATGTGTGTGGGCGTGGCCTCAATTAAATGAGGGGGAATAACATGGTAGCCATTAATAAGCCTACCAAATTGTAATCTTTAAGTTTTACCCGTTAGGCTGCTTGAGTGTTGGTAACACTAAAGCCCTGTTGCTGCATATACTGTTGCCACTTATCAAGGGTGGCTGTTTTAGCAATAACAATAAACTGCTGTTCGTTATTTTGATCTACTGCAGTAACAAACACATCACCACTTTGCGCGCCATAGCAAAGCTGCGCATCAGCAAGGCGTAACCCTGGGGTTAGTTTAAATGCCTCGACTAAGGTATCAAATGCATTGTCGCCTTTTAAAGTAAAGGTTGCTAAATCGGTGCGTACCACAAAGTCGATATCGTATCTAAGCTGTTGCTCGTTAATGAGCGCTTGTAGTTGCAGGCTGGCATTAACTGGAAGCACAAATCGAAAAGCAGTTTCGCTAAAGTAATAAACGGCGTAGCTAAAATCAGAATTTAAATCGCCATCCAGTGTGCCTTTAAAACCAAAGCCACTGGCGGTAAGTTTGGTGAGGTCATGACCTAAAATAGCACTTAAAAATACCGATGCTTCACTACCACTAAAGTCAATAACAACGTGATTGCTATCGGCTTGTAAGGCATTAATAACCGCGCTATTAGCGTTGCTATGGCGGGCAAACATAATCGGGTTAAAAGTCATAACAAATACCTATCTATCTTTAATAGCAAAAGTATATTGCGCAAGCCTTACAACAACAAATTGTAATTACTTATCAATTGATAAATAATACTTATATATATAGCCATATAAATAGTAATTTTAAATATGAAAAACATTTCAACCGACAGTTTACGAACTTTTGTTATGGTGGTTGAGGTTGGTGGATTTGCCAAAGCAGGCGATTTACTTGGCCTTTCGCAACCTGCGGTGAGCTTACAAGTAAAACGTTTAGAAGATTTACTCGGCTATAAATTATTTAAAAAGCAGGGGCAACGACAAGTGCTCAACCAATATGGTGAGTTATTACTGCCTATGGCAAAGCAAATGGTGCAGCATAACGATGCCATTTTGCAGTTGTTCACCTCAGAAAGTGTAACCGGTAAAGTGCGCTTGGGGATCCCTAGCGAATTTGCCGCGCGTATTTTGCCCTCCATTATTGGCGATTTTGTGGCGCTCTACCCTGAGGTATCACTTGAAGTAAAATCACGTTTAAGTAAACACCTACTCTCTGATGAGCGCCAAGATCAATTTGATTTAGTGTTAGCGCTTAACGAGCAACTTGACTCAGAAAAGTTCCCTATTTTTATTCAAGACCAATTAGTGTGGGTGGGCGACCTCTCACTGGCGCAAAATGAAACGGTTACCTTAGTAACCGCCCCTGAGGGCTGTATTTACCGACGCAGAGCAACTCAGGCGCTTGAAAAAGCAGGCATTAAATATCGTATTGTGTATAGTAATGCCGATTTAACCGGTTTAATTGCCGCATTAAAAGAAGGCTTAGGTATAACCGTGCTCGCAAAAAGTACCGTACCTAACGATTTAGCCTATCAATTACACACTAAACATTTACCTGCTCTTGGCAGCATAGGTATTAGTTTAGTAAAAACCGCCAGCGAACCTGAAAACGCGGTGTTTAAACTCGCCGAATTCATTAAGCTACGCTTAGGTTACCCCACTCCTTAAATAACCTGAACTCTGGATAATAAATCTATCTCAAGCAGCGTTCAGGTTAAATTAATCGCCACCAGCCAGTGCATTATGTTGGTTTTATAAAGCTAAGCTAAACACTTAGTAAAATATGTTATAAAAACAGCGCATTTTTACGGCGATTGTAAACAAAAGTAAAACTAAATAATATTGATTCTCATTCGTTAACATGTTTAAATTACGCCAATTCCAGTAGTTGAACTATTTTTAGGGTAACCAATGTCACACAAATTTTTAGTTTCTTCATTAACTGCAGCCGTAGCGCTGTCTTTAAGTGCTACAGCAATGGCAAAAGATGCCGGCGGCGTTGAACGCAATTTTGAGCAAATTACCGTTATTGGCTCACAAGCAGCAATTAACGATATTCCAGGGTCTGCTACATTTATCTCTGATGAAGAATTGCAAAAATTCGAATTTACCGATATTTCTCGCGTATTAGCATCTGTACCTGGTGTATACGTGCAAGAAGAAGATGGCTACGGCCTGCGCCCAAACATTGGTATGCGTGGCACAGGTACTGGCCGTAACGATAAAATTTCAGTGATGGAAGACGGTGTTCTAGTTGCACCGGCTCCTTACTCTGCACCATCGGCTTATTACTTCCCAACTATGGGCCGTATGGAGTCAATTGAAGTATTAAAAGGTGCTGCCTCTGTTAAATATGGCCCGCGCACCACGGGTGGTGTATTAAATTTACTTTCTCGCAGCTTACCAACAGAAGCAAATAGCTCTATGGGTATGGTTGACGCGGCACTTGGTAGCGATGGTTACTACAAAGGTCACGCTTACTTCGCTAAAGAAAAAAATAACACAGCAGGCTTAATTGAAGTATTTTCTTATGGCGCTGATGGCTTTAAAGAGTTACCAGTAGGCGATGACAACACTGGTTTTGAAAAGAATGATGTATTGGTAAAGTTTGGCCATACCTTTGGTGAAAACGATGCCCACAACATTGAGTTTAAAGCTAAGTACTCTGAAGAAACATCAGACGAAACGTACATGGGCTTAACTGATACCGATTACCAAGAAAACCCTAACCGTCGTTACGCTGCATCGCAAAACGATGAGATGAACACTCGTCATAATGCATACCAAGTAAACTATGCATATCGCTTTGGTAAAGGTTACGAATTTTTAGCAACCGCTTATCTAAATGACTTCCACCGTAACTGGTACAAAGCTAGTAAAGTAAGCGAAAGCTACCTTGAGCAATATAGTGAATTTGAAGCAAACCCAACGGCTGAGGGTATCGAAAACATCGGTGTTAAAGCTAATAACCGCGACTACCAAGCTAAAGGTGTGCAATCTGAATTACACATTCCAGCGGGCGATCACTACATTACGGTTGGCGTACGCTACCACGAAGACGAAATGGATCGTTTCCAGTGGGAAGACAAATACACGCTTAATCAAGATTTAAGCATGACTCTTACCTCACAAGGCGCTCCAGGCTCTAACAGCAACCGTTTAGACAGTGCAAAAGCAAGCACGTTATTTATTCAAGACGAATGGACAATGGATGCATTAGTAGTGAGTGCTGGTCTTCGTTATGAAGACATAACTATTACCCGTGAAGAGTGGGCTAAGTCAGATCCAACCCGTAGCCTAGGCTTAACAAAAGATATCTCTAACGATACTGAAATTTTAGTACCGTCTTTAGGTGCTACTTACACACTTAACGACAATGTTACGTTACTTGCTGGTATTCAAAAAGGTTACGCCCCTGCAGCACCGGGTAATGCCGACCAAGACGAAGAAGAAAGCATCAACATCGAGTTTGGCTCTCGTTTTAATGCGGGCGGTTTTAACGGTGAAGTAATTGCGTTTTACTCTGATTACGACAACATGCATGGTAACTGTACTGCATCAGTAGGTTGTAATGACGATAACATTGGTGACCAATACAACTACGGTGAAGTAGAAGTATCGGGCTTTGAATTTAGCGCAGGTCGTACGTTTAATACTGCATCGGTTGCGTTCCCAGTAAAATTAACTTACACCTACACAGATTCAGAATTTAAAAACACGTTTGATTCAGAAATTTGGGGCTCAGTAGAAAAAGGCGATGCAATGCCTTATGTACCTGAGAACCAGGTTGCTTTATCGTTTGGCGCAGAAGTGAATAACTTTGTGGTAAATAGCCAAATACGTTACGTGTCTGATGCACATGCTGATTTAACTAACTCAGGCTTAAATGCGATTGATAGCCGTGTTGTATGGGATTTAGCTGCTAAGTACTTAATCGACGAAAACCAAAAAGTATACCTAAGCGTAGATAACTTGTTTGATAAAACCTACATTGCTAACCGTGCAAATGGCGGTATTCAACCTGGTAAGCCACGTTCAGTACAAATGGGCTACTCTTACAGTTTTTAATAAAGTGCTAACTTAAAAGTACAAAAAAGCCGAGATTGATGTAATCAATCTCGGCTTTTTAATGCCTATGTAATTAATAGGCTTAATTTGTTTCTGCGCGCTGGCGTAATACTTCAAATAAACAAATACCGGTTGCAACCGATACATTTAAACTTGAAACCGTGCCCGCCATTGGAATTTTAACGAGTACATCACAGTGCTCACGGGTTAAACGGCGCATACCCTCGCCTTCAGCTCCCATCACAATCGCCATTGGGCCTGTTAAGCTGGCATCAAACACATGTGTGTCGGTTTCACCGGCTGTGCCTACAACCCATACACCTGCGTCTTTTATTTCACGTAATGTACGTGCAAGGTTAGTAACCTGAATAAGCGGTACTGTTTCAGCTGCGCCACAGGCCACTTTACGTGCCGTGCCATTAAGCTTTGCTGACTTGTCTTTAGGAACTATCACCGCATGAACACCGGCAGCATCGGCGCTACGTAAGCAGGCACCTAAATTATGCGGATCGGTAATGCCATCAAGTACCAGTAAAAACGGGGTGTCTTCGCGTTCAATGATCTCATCAAGATCTTTTTCATTAAACACTCGCGCCGCTTTTACGTTGGCGATAATACCTTGATGCTGTTCATCTTTCGCTTTGTTATCAAGCGCTTTTCGTTGCATAAACTGTACTGAAATACCAAACTGACGCGCTTGCTCAATCACCGGCGATAAACGCTTATCATCACGTCCCTTAAGGGCGTATATTTCTATAAAGCGCTCTGGCTCTTTTGCTAAAATTGCTTCAACAGAGTGAAAGCCAAAAATTAATTCATTACTCACGAATTGTTTGCTCCTGGGCTACTACGTTTACGGGCATTTTTACCTGGTCTTTTAGGCTTTTTGACCGCTTTCTTTTTGGTTTTTTTCTTCGCGGTGGTGTCATCCGCTGTTACTTTAGACTTACCCACTGCCTTAGTTTTACTTGCAGGCTTTTTTCCACCTTTTGGTTTTTTACTGTCGCTTGCTGACTTTTTACCCGGTATTTTACCGGCTTTAAGTTGCGAGCGAACGCTTGCTGGGGCATTCTTTTTTGGCGCACGACGACGCGCATAACGATCTTGAGCCACATCGCCTTTAAGCGTTAAGTTAATTCGGCGATCATCTAAGCTTACCGAGGCAACTTGTACAGTTACTTTATCGCCTAAACGATAAACCGTATGTGTGTGTTCACCCACCAAGCAATGTTTAGCCGCATCATGTTGGAAGTATTCATCACCTAAATTGGTAACATGAATTAATCCATCAATTTGTAAGTCATCTAAACGAATAAATAAACCAAAGTTAGTAACCGATGAAATAACCCCGTTAAACTCCATGCCTACATGATCTTGCATGTATTCACATTTTAACCAATCGGCTACTTCACGGGTGGCATCGTCTGCGCGGCGCTCAGTGGTAGAACATTGCTCACCAAGTTGATCGACTTCATCATCGCTATACGCGTATTCACCAGAGGTTTGCTGCCCTTGTGCTTTTAATACCGCTTTAATTGCACGATGCACCACTAAATCTGGGTAACGGCGAATTGGCGAGGTAAAGTGCGCGTAAGCCGATAATGCTAAACCAAAGTGACCTATGTTATCTGGCTGATAAACCGCTTGCTTCATTGAGCGCAGCAGCATAGTTTGAATAAGTTCAGCCTCTGGGCGGTCACCTAAACGAGCCAATACATGAGTGATTTCTTTCGGGGTTGGTTCATCACTTAGCGTGCTTTCAATCCCCAGCTCAGTTAAAAACTGAGTAAAGTTACCCAGCTTTTCGCTATCGGGCTCATCATGTACTCGATACAGTGCGCTGGCTTCGTGTTTTTCCAGTAATTTAGCAGCCGAAACATTGGCTAAAATCATACATTCTTCAATGAGCTTATGCGCATCGTTACGAATAACTGGCACAATTGATTCTATTTTACGCTGTGCGTTAAATACAAAACGGGTTTCGAGTGTTTCAAATTCAATTGCACCACGCTCTTGGCGTGCTGCTTTTAATGCCATGTACATTTGCTGTAAGTCAGTTAAATGTGGCACTACAGCTGCGTATTCTTTACGGAGCTTTTCGTCATTTTGTAAAATGGCATTTACTTTGGTGTAAGTTAAACGTGCATGTGAGTTCATCACCGCTTCGTAAAACTTATAGCCCGACAGCTTACCCTCTTGCGATACGGTCATTTCTGCAACCATACACAGGCGATCAACCTCAGGGTTAAGCGAACACAAACCGTTAGATAATACTTTTGGTAGCATTGGAATAACTTGCTCAGGGAAATACACTGAATTACCGCGCTCTATCGCTTCTTTGTTAAGCGGCGTGTTCATACCTACATAATGGGATACATCGGCAATGGCTACCCATAAGCGCCAGCCACCTGACTTTTTAGGCTCACAGTATACGGCATCATCAAAATCACGAGCGTCTTCGCCATCTATGGTCACAAGTGGTAAGCCGCGTAAATCAACACGGCCTTGTTTATCAGCTTCTTCAACAAATTCACCTAAGTGGGCAACTTGTTGTTCAACCTCTTCAGGCCATACGTGTGGAATATCGTGATTACGCAGCGCAACTTCAATTTCCATACCCGGCGCTAAATGCTCGCCCAGTACGTCGATAACTTTACCTACCGCATTCATATTACGGCTTGGGTTTTGGGTTATTTGCACTTGCACCATTTGGTTATGGCGCGCGCCTTTTTCGTTACCCGGTAGAATAATAATGTCTTGGGTAATGCGCGGATCTTCAGCCACAACAACGGCAATACCATGCTCAACAAAATAACGCCCTACAATGGGTGCGCGCTCGTTAGTGAGTACTTTGATGATGCGTGCGTCGCATTTTGAGCCTGAGCCGCGTTTAGTGCCTTTGGCAAGAACGATGTCACCGTGTAGCACCATATTCATTTGATGCTTGGCAATAAACCAATCTTTGCTCTCGCCTTCAACTTCTAAAAAGCCAAAACCGTCTCTGTGACCGACTACTTTGCCTTTGGTTAAACCGGCTTCGTCAATCAGGGCATAACATTTAAATTTATTAAAATACAGCTGCCCATCACGCTCCATGGCGCGAAGTCGGCGCTTAAATGCTATTTGTCGTTCTTCATCATCGACTGCGAGTTCTTCACATAGTTGTGCGTAGTTAGCAGGTTTGGAACGCTCTTGCAGGTGAGTAAGTATAAACTCACGACTAGGGACTGGGTTTTCGTACTTTTCTTGTTCTCGACTGAGATTTGGATCTTGGTTTGACATTCACTATCTTGTTAGTTGGTTATGTAAGTATTTTAACTCATATACTCGCAATGAGACAGGTAAAAGCCATTAAACTTTTAATAAAGCGTTATTACCTTTTGCATTTTGTGAAAATATAACTAAATAACGCTTAACATGTACTTAATTTAAGAGCTTAAAAGTGAGTAAAATAGCAGTGCTGATGTTTACTCACTTTTTAAAAACCACTTACTTTTGCTGTAAGTTTTTCCACAGCAAATTACTTATATCTTCGATAAAACTCGGATCTTGTTTTACCATAGTATCGAGTATTGGTTTGTTCATTTGGGTTTTGTTTTGAGAGTATATCCAGCGATTTTTATTAAAGCTTTGCGCAAACTCTAACACACCCGTTTGCAAGGCTTGTTCATCAACAAAGGTGGCCTCTATAACGTTATGTTGTAATAATTTTTGCGCATCAACGCGCTCACCGGTCATGGCTAAACGATTAAAAAATTGCTGATCTATGGCTTTATTAATAATAGGAAACATAGACGGTACAAACGGCACTAATACATCGACTTCGGGGAAACAAAAGAAGCCTTTGTCTGATTTCATAAATCTAAAATCACAGGCACACGCCAGTACCGAACCATTACCATAACTGTGGCCGTTTAGCGCGGCAATAATAGGCATAGGAAAAGTTACAATACGTTTAAACAAGGCACCTATCGAGTTCATAAAATCGGCAATTATTTGTGGTGTGTTGTCAGGGTTTGCCATCCATTGTAGATCAATGCCTAAAGACCAACTTTTATCGCTACTTGAGGTTAGCACCACCGCTTTAATATGCTCGTTAGCCTCAATCGTATCTAGATGTTGATTAAACTCGTTTATAAAGGTTGGATTATGGCGGTTTTCTGCTGTATTCATAGTAAGGATAGCCGTGCTTCCTTGCGTGGTAATTTCTATTAATGCTGTCATTAGACCCTCATTTAGTGCTTTTAGCTGCGCTTTTGGCACTTTTCGTTACTTTTATAGTTATAAACAGCATAGTAACGCGTAGTTTTGATTTTACAATCGCTATTACACTTAAAAAATTAATCCCCTAAATAATTGCATATTAATTATTAAGGCTTTTAAAAATTTCATCTTAAGTAATTAATAGTAATGTTAAACTGCATTAAAAGCAGCGCAAGGAAACGTCATGCAGTCCCAACAACAAAGCTTAATTTACTTACACATTGCCGTCCTTTTATTTGGCGGTACCGCCTTATTCGCAAAGCTAATTGGTTTAAATGCATTAGATATTACCGCTTATCGCGCGGCTATCGCTGGGCTGGCAATTTGTGTGCTACTAACTTTGCAAAAAAAACCAATTAAGCTGCATCGCGCTAAAGATTATGTGATTGCCATTTTATTAGGCGTTGCCGTAGGTATTCACTGGGTAACCTATTTTGCAGGCATGCAATTGGCGGGAATTACCGTGGGCATGTTAGCCTTTTTTACCTATCCTGTGATCACGGTATTTTTAGAGCCCCTATTTAATAAAAGTAAGCCCAAAACAAAAGATATAATAAGTGCTGTGGTGGTGATTTTTGGCATTTATTTATTGATCCCTAACGTTAATTTAGGCGATGACATCACTTTAGGTGTTGTGACGGGCGTGGTATCAGCATTATTTTTTGCTCTTCGTAATATTACTCATAAACGCTACTTTAGCGAGTATGGTGGACCGCAAACCATGTTTTACCAAACCTTAGTGGCAAGCCTGATGCTGTGTGCTTTTATTGAAGTGCCCATAACAGAAATTAATGATACTGATTTAATATTGCTGCTTATTGCCGGTGTGGTGTTTACTGCGATGCCGCATTCGTTATTTGCAGCGAGTTTAAAACATTTATCAGCAGCGACCGCTGGATTGATTTCTTGCTTACAGCCCCTTTATGGCACAATACTGGCTATAATTATTCTGCACGAACGCCCCTCAGTGATGACCCTGATTGGTGGCGCACTGATTGTTAGTGCTGCGTGCTTTGAAACTTGGTCAATTTCACGGAAAAAGCAGCCATGAAAATATTTGCACATAGAGGCGCAAGCACACACTTCCCCGAAAATACGCAAAGCGCCATTATAGCGGCGTTAAAAGCGAATGTAGATGGCATTGAGGTTGATGTACAAAGCGCGCTTGATGATTACGTTATTATTCATGATACCTACCTCGATAGAACCACTAATGGCAAAGGCAAAGTGTGCGACTTTAGTGCCCAGCAAATTAAACAGTTTGATGCAGGAAATGGCGAACAAGTCCCTACTTTGCAGCAATTAATAGACTGGAATAATAACCAAACCTTACTCAATTTAGAGCTAAAGCATACCTTTGAACTTGAAAAGTTTGCAACCGTGCTTGAAAGTAACATTGCGAACAAAAAAATAAACGCAGACAATATTTTAGTTTCATCATTTAATCATCATCAACTACACTGGCTAAAGAGCCGTTTACCGTGGCTTAAAATTGGCGCACTTACTGCATCAATTCCATTGCAGTATGCAAAGTTTGCACAAGACTTACAGGCCTTTAGCATTCATATTGACAAAAACTTTATGAACAAACCGTTTGTAGACGATGCCAAAATGCGCGGTTTACAAGTATTTGCTTACACCGTAGATGAAGTCGAAGATATTAAACTGATGCTTGCCTGTGGTGTTGATGGTATTTTTACTAACGACCCTGAACGAACTAAGCATTATTTAGCGCAATTAAATGAACTATAACTAATTATTTAATTGCCATTTATGCTATAAAAACAATAATTTAGTAGGTCACTATTTAATGAGTAGCTACATGCGTATTTATAATTTTTTAGAACAAACACTGTTTTATACTTTAACCCGAAAAATAGTTGGGAATTTAAGTTTTGTTTTTTTATTTCAAGCCATTACTTTGTTTTGGTTGCACAGTAGCTTAACCGAAAACCAGCAAAGCACTGGCTTATTTTGGGCACTTGCGCTACTTATTATTGCAGGCTTTATTTTTACTATTTTTTATATGCGCTTTTTAATTGTGCGCCCGGTAAAAGCAATGCGCGATACGCTCATTAATATTAATCAACAAGATGCGAATTTAGCAGCCAAATTACCCCATTTCACGTTTGATGAATTTAGAGACTTAAGTGAGCAATACAATCAATTTACTACCCATTTAAATAGTTTATTAAGCGCTACCTATACCAGCGCCCAAGAGAGTGTGCAGAGTAACAGCCAAGTAACGCAATCAATGCAACACACTGAACAATTGAGTGAGCAGCAAATTAATTTAAGCCACACTATTATTAATGCCAGTAATCAAATTACCCAAAGCCTGCAGGCTATAGTAAGCAACACTGATAGCGTACATCAGGTCAATAATGAACACCTTAATTTTGTAAAGCTCTCTGCTGGTGAGCTATCAAAACTAGTTGAGCAGGTAAGGCTTATTAATGAAATGCTGGGTAGTTTTTCTAAAACGATTGCGGGCTTGAAAGAGAACAGCGAAAACATTCGCAGTATTTTAAAAATGGTTGAAGAGTTTTCGGATCAAACTAACTTATTAGCACTAAATGCAGCCATAGAAGCGGCACGCGCTGGTGAAGCGGGGCGAGGTTTTGCCGTGGTTGCCGATGAAGTTCGTACCCTATCGGTTAAAGTAAGCGACGCAACACGCCAAATTAGTGATTTTATTACCCAAATGAATGAGCTCGTTAATGAAACGAATAAAGAGTCAGAGCAATTAATAAACCACTCAAATAATGCGCAAACATCAATTAACACCACCTCTGATGGGTTTGGTAAAATGCTCAATGAGTTTGAACTTAATCAACAACAATTGCAGCAAATAGCCAATGCCGTACACTTACTCGAAGATACCCAAAACCAAACGCATGAATCGGTTGAGCAAATTGTGGCGCTAGGCGAACAAGCCAAGCAACAAATAGATACAGCACTGCATGATTCTGAACAATCACAAAAGCTAAGCCAACAAACCCAACAACAGTTAAAACGCTTTGTAGATTAGGCAATAACAATTTCACCCAAGCCGCGATTATGCTAAATTAAGCGGCTTGTCATTTAACTGTGTGAAGTATGTGAGCGACGTAAAACCAAACTATGAACAGCTAGCCCAGCAAATAAAATTATGGGGCCAACAACTTGGCTTTAGTGAAGTGGGCATTACTGACATTGATTTAACTAAGCATGAAGCACAGCTTCAGCGTTGGCTTGATGCAGGGTATCATGGTTCAATGGATTACATGGCTGCACATGGAATGAAACGCGCCCGCCCTAGCGAGCTAGTCCCTGGCACGCAACGAGTTATTTCAGTAAAAATGAATTACCTGCCGCCAGATTCAGGCTTTGCCAAAAACCTTAAAAATAACGAGAAAGCCTATATCAGCCGCTATGCGCTTGGCCGTGACTATCACAAATTAATGCGTAATCGGCTCAAGCAATTAGGTAAAAAAATTGAACAGCAGGTAGGTGACTATGGCTTTAGGCCTTTTGTTGATTCAGCGCCAGTGCTTGAGCGTCAATTAGCTGAAAAAGCAGGGCTTGGCTGGCGAGGTAAACATTCTTTATTAATAAATAAAGAGGCGGGTTCTTGGTTTTTTTTAGGCGAGTTATTTGTAGATTTACCACTGCCTATTGATGATGAAAACACGTTCGAAGGTTGTGGTAAATGTGTTGCCTGTATAACCCTTTGCCCTACCGGCGCTATTGTAGAACCTTATGTGGTAGATGCACGTAAATGCATATCGTATTTAACCATAGAGCATCAAGGGGCTATTCCAGAGCAATACCGAACCTTAATGGGTAACCGCATTTATGGTTGCGATGATTGCCAGTTAGTGTGCCCATGGAATCGCTATGGACAAATTACCGACGAGCAAGACTTCCACCCCCGTACACAATTAAAAAATAAAGACTTACTCGCGTTATTTGCCTGGGATGAAACTACCTTTTTAACAAATACCGAGGGCAGCCCTATTCGGCGCATTGGCCATGAGCGTTGGTTACGAAATATAGCGGTTGGCTTAGGTAACGCAGATTTTAGCCCAGCGATTATTCATGCACTTGAAGATAAACGCAAAACGGTCAGTAACATGGTGAATGAGCACATAGAATGGGCACTTACCCAGCAACATGATAAACAAAGACAAAAGCTGCGCAAAACAGCACGGCTAATACGGATTGTTGAAAAAGGCCTACCCAGAGACGCGTAAGCCTATTGCCTAAAAAAACGCGACATAATGTCGCTGATACAAGCTATCTGCCTAACCGTAGCGACGAGTTTAGCCCGACTAATTCAACTTGGCAGCCAATTAGTTCTAATAACACTTTTAAGCGCATAGCAATCATGCTACTGCTATCAATAATAAGTATTTTTCTCGCCATTTAGACACACTTTAAAGAGTTAATTAAACACCTTTTCAGCATAGTCTAGAATTTTTGGTTTAGCATAATCACCTACGTAAAAGTGAATTTTGCTGCCTTTTGTTATGGTACTAGGTTAAATGCTTACCAAAAATAGTCAGGCTGTACAGCTGATTGTCCATTCTTGCTACGTTAGGCAGCTCTCCCCATACTGCAAAATCAAAATGCTTAAATAATTTAATGCTCGGTTCGTTGTGACTAAAAATAAACCCAAGTAATACTTCGATATTAAGTTGCTTGGCTTGTTGTTGTGCAAATTGCATCAGCTTTTTACCCAACCCTTTTCCTTGGGCTGCTGCCGTAATGTAAATGCTTAACTCAACGGTGCCATCGTAAGCTGGGCGACCATAAAACGATTTATAACTAAGCCACGCTAATACTTGGTTATTCTCACAGTAAACAAAAATAGGGCGTTGAGCAGTATGGCTATCAAACCAAGGTTGTTTATCAGCGACGGTCACCTCTTCGGTATCGGCGGTGACCATTCGACTAGGGATAGTTTCATTGTAAATAGCAACAATGGCAGTTAAATCATCAGGTTTTGCTAAACGTATAGTCATAGAAAATAAAGTAAAATTGATCAATTTAGCCTATAGTAGCGTATGATAAGTTACATAAATACTCTAAAAACGCACTTAAGGTAATAGCATGATAAAAAAAATAATACTTGGTTTAACCCTCGCGTTAAGTTGTGTTTCGCTAAATACATATGCCGCAGACTCGCCCGCCCCTTCATTAGATGCAAACACCTGCAATGACTTCACGAATGTTTCACTTAGAAAGTTGCGCTCAACTGAAACCATTAACTTATGTGATTTTAAGAACCAGCCTCTTTTAATTGTTAACACTGCGAGTAACTGCGGTTTTACGCCGCAATTTGAAGGTTTAGAAGCGCTTTATAATAAATACAAAGACGAAGGCTTGGTGGTATTAGGCTTTCCATCAGATGATTTTTTTCAAGAAGAGAACGATGAAAAAGATACCGCAAAAGTGTGTTATGTAAATTATGGTGTTACCTTCCCTATGCTGGCCACCAGCGCAGTACGTGGTAGTGACGCAAACCCTATTTTCAAGCATTTAAACGCCCAAACCAGTTCACCAAACTGGAACTTTTATAAATACGTGGTATCGGCCGATCGCAAAACGATTACGCGCTTTAACAGCCGCGTAGCACCGGATTCGGCAAAACTAGAAAGCGTAATCAAAAGTGCATTTTAACTTTGTGTTTTCAGTTTAGCCTTACTAAGATGTTGCTATCAAATTTAAAAACTAAACTTACAGGTAGGAGAACTTATGGCAGTTGCAAGTGCAAGGCACATACTCGTAGACAGTGAAGCACAATGTTTAGACCTTAAAGATAAAATTGAGCAAGGTGAAGACTTTGCAGAACTCGCTAAACTGCACTCTAATTGTCCATCAGGTCAAGATGGTGGTGCATTAGGTGAGTTTGGCCCAGGTATGATGGTGCCTGAATTTGACAAGGTGGTATTTTCAGCGCCGCTAAATCAAGTACAAGGCCCTGTACAAACACAGTTCGGTTACCATTTATTAGAAGTAACCAGCCGCTCAGAGTAAGCAAATCGATTTATTAATAAAGCCGCATCAGCGGCTTTTTATTTATGTGGAGTTAGCAAAAGCCCCATTATGCAACTATTTGGCTCTATTCCTTCCCCTTATGTTCGCCGCGTTAGAATCTGGGCACAACAAAACAATTGTGCGCTTGAATTTATTAATCTCGATATTTTTTCTAAAGACGATCGGCCGTTGGTGGTCACAAAAAATCCAGCAGCCAAAATCCCTATATTGGTCGATGACACGCTTACCCTAAGTGATTCAAATACCATACTGCGTTATTTACTTGAAAAAACCAGCACCCCCCACTTACATGGCCTCAAGAGCACTTTTTAATTAGGGCCTGTTGATCTTTCAAGGTTAAATTTACAGCAGCCTGTTTGGTATTTAGGCAAGGCAGAGCCTATGTGGTGTGGTTATTCCCCATAAATAGGCGATAACGTAGCATTAATGCCAAACAGGCGCTGCCCGAAGGGTTCTGCCTAGGGGCGATTAACTCTTTGTTGCCTACATGGATGTAGGTAAGGGGCGTGAGCAGGACGCGGAAGCTTTGCTCGGTTTTTACTTATTCTTACATGGATGTAAGCCAGTAGAATAACGCAGGAGCAGTTATCGAGCCCACTAGGTTACAAACCTCGCGCCGCGATTAAATTGCCCCTAGTTTGAAGAAATTTTAATCCGTAAAGGTCAACAGGCCCTAGCATCAATGCCTGCAATGATTCATTCGTTGAATTACTGTTATGCCAACGTTCTGGATTTGACACGCAAGCTGATAAACTATTTTTTAATCTGAAAAATGAGCGAGTTGCGCAAACATTACACTATTTAAATGATCATTTATGCGATGATGAATTTAAAAGCTGTGAATACCTCAACATCAGTTTATACTGCTTACTTGATTGGATATGCTTTCGTGAACTCACTGATTTTAGCGCGCAGCCGCAATTAGTTAAGTTTCATGAGGCGTTTAGTCAGCGTCAAGCGGCTAAAAATACCAACCCTCGACTTAAATTTTAAAAGGTGGATACATGAGCGATATCGAAATTGAATCACAACTAGTTAGCTTTGTAGAAAAAGTACGTGTTAGTGAGCAGATCTGGGCACTGGGTGCCGATGATGGTGGCTTTGTTGTATGTGAGTCAAATCAGTTTGACGACACCGATGTACTTTTACTGTGGGAATCACAAGACGCAGCACAAGCACAATGTAAAGAAGAGTGGCAAGACTACAGCCCTGTAGAAATAAACCTTGATGAGTTTTTAGATGATTGGGTTGAAGACCTAAAATCTGATGATGCATTAGTGGGTTTAAATTGGAATGACGATCAGGTGTGTGTAGAAATTGAACCGGTAGGTTTAGCTCGCGCGCTAAGCGAATAAGTTTTAGGCGTTAGTTCGCTGACATTATCCCAACTAACAGCAACGGTTAGTTGGGGTATAAAAATAATAAAAACTGTCAAGGTAATACGTTGAAAACCCATCTTGGTCGTCGTCCATTTTCAGCTATGGAGCTGCATACGCTCTATAACGGATATATTTATAGTGATACACGGCTTGCCCGCGAACAAGCTAAACACTGGCATTTCTGGCTGCCCTTAATTGCTTATTACAGTGGCGCTTACAGTGATGAAATTGGCTGCTTAACCCTTGATGACCTAATATTTAAAAATAATATTCTCTGTTTTAGTTTTCATACCCACGGTAAAATTAAGCCACGTTTAGTGCCTGTTCATCACGCCCTTATTAGTGCCGGATTTAATGACTATTTAGCTTATGTAAAAGCACAAAATCACTCCCGTTTAATGTTTGATCTTCCCGCTAAAACAGGGCGCTATAGCGAAAAAGTGCGCATATGGTTTTCAGGAGAGGGTGAACGCGCAGGATATTTGCAAAAATGTGCAATTCCTTCGGTGGATCAACTCGGTATGAAAACCGCAATTAGTAGTTTACGACTTAACTTTGAACAACAGATTCGTATTTATGCCCTGCAAGCAGGCAACAAAGACTGCTTTAATTATTTAATGGGCTTTAATGATTACCCTCATGATAACTTTAACGATATAGCCTTGTTAAATAAGGTGCTACAACAGATCCGGGTTATCAATTCCCATATTCATTGGCAGCGGTTTTTAGCCCGAGATAGCCACTGACAAACTTTGTTACTCTTTTCCTTAGCGATCTGCGCTTACTCTAGTAAAAAAAGCTGTTAGGATGAAGTGCCGTCTATATGACTGTTTCTAACAACAAAAAATCTAGGGATAACTATGTTTTTAAAAAGCCTCTTAACCGTGAGCGTTGCGCTTGCGATGAATGCTGCTCATGCTAACGAATTCGTCATTGAAAAACTCGCAAAGCCAAGTTCACAAAAAGTCGCTTTAACGCTCGACCCAAGTCAGGATACCTTTACAGGAATGACCGAGATCAGCTTAGAAGTGCTCAAACCAACACACTACATTGAGCTCAATGGTGTTGATTATGCAACTAAAATGGTGCAACTACTAGGTGAGCAAAACTGTGATTTGAACAGCGAAATGCTTAAAACAGGTAAAGTTAAATTTAGCTGTGAAGAGCAAATTCAGCCAGGTAAATACACCTTAAAAATAGATTTTTCAGCGCCTTATAACCGCCAGAGTGTGGGGTTATATAAAACCCTAGATCAAGGCGTTCCGTACTTGTTCACGCAATTTGAAATGAGTGATGCGCGCCGTGCATTTCCGGTGTTTGACGAACCAAGCTATAAAATTCCGTTTCAGTTAACCATTACCGCCCCCACCTCACAAAAAGTGTATTCAAATACACCTGAGCTAAAAACGACGGTGAATGGCGATATGACCACCCATTACTTTGATAAAACGCCACCAATTCCATCTTACTTAGTGGCTATGGCTGTAGGCCCGTTTGAAGAGCTAGAAATTAAAGGCATGCCTATTCCTGGGCGTGTGATCACCCCACAAGGTAAAATTCATTTAGCGCAATATGCAAAAGAGAACATGCCTAAAGTACTGGGCGCACTTGAAGAGTACTTTGGTATTCCTTATGTATATAAAAAGCTAGATTCAGTGGCTGTTCCTGAATTTCCGTTTGGCGCTATGGAAAATTCAGGCTTAGTGACTTACCGCGAAGATATTCTTCTGGTTGACTTAGAAGCTGCAACGCGTAGTAAAAAACAACGTAATGTCTCTATTATTGCCCATGAATTAGCTCATCAATGGTACGGTAACTTAGTGACTATGAAGTGGTGGAACGACTTATGGTTAAACGAGGCGTTTGCAAGCTGGATGGCGGCAAAAATTACTAAGCAGCTTAATCCTGAGTTTGAATCACACCTAGATTTACCACAAAACAACGTAATGGCGTTAGATGCACGTTTAAGCACTAAGCCAATTCGCAAACCAATTAAAACCGAAGCCGATATTATGGATGGTTTAGGCCTTGCCTACAGCAAAGGCAGCTCAGTACTGGCGATGGTTGAAAACTGGATTGGCGAAGAGGCATTTCAAGCTGGTATTCAGAACTACTTAAAAGAATTCTCCTATAAAAATGCAGAAGCTGCCGATTTATGGGAAGCACTTGGTAAGGCTTCAAATAAAGATGTAGCGAGCGTTTTAAAATCGTTTATTGAACAGTCGTCATTCCCGCTAATTAACGTTAAGCAGCAAGGTAAAAGCATTACGATTTCGCAAAGTCGTTTTGCCAATGCTGGTGTTGAAGCTCCTGCTCAACTGTGGAATGTACCGGTTGCGATTAAATATGGTGCTGGCGATAAAGTACAAACAGCCAATGTATTATTAAATAAACAAAGCCAAACGCTAGCATTAGACTTTGAACCAGAGTGGATTTATCCAGATCAAGGCGCGCTGGGTTATTACCGTTGGGTAATGGATGATGCGCAATTTAATGCGCTAATAGATAATGCAGCTACGGTATTAAACGACCGTGAACGCTTAGCCCTATTATCGGCAACAGATGCCCTACTTGATGCCGGTGTCATTTCAGCGGCTAAATTAATGCAAACGCTAGAAGTATTTGCCAGCGATAGTCATCCGCGTGTTGCTAACACTGCTTTAGGTTATTTAGCGTCACAGCAGCGTACTTTTAAAGACGATAGCAATAAAGATTTATGGCCTACGTTTATTCAAAATGCGGTGATGCCTGCCGCTAAAAAATATGGCCTAGAAGCAAAAATGGGCGAAGATGGCGCAGTAGCTCAACTTCGTGCCGCGGTGGTATCACGCTTAGGGTTTGATGGTGAAGATAAAAATGTGATCAATAAAGCCAAACAGCAAACACAAACTTACTTAAACGATCCACAAAAGGTAGACCCTTATTTAGCAGGTACTTATTTACGTCTTGCAGCTTTTCATGGGGATAAGGCGTTGCTAGATCAGTTTATGACAACCTTTAAAACCACCAAAGATCCACAAGTGCGTACCAATATGCTGGCAGCAATGGGTTACTTTGGTAAACCTGAACTACAAAAAGCGGTACTGGCGTATAGCTTAACAGACGAAGTAACGGCTTCTGATATGCGTACTATTTTATCGGGTCAAAGTTACACCGATGAACGCCAAGCACTGTTTATTGATTGGATTTATAGCAACTACGATAAAGTAACAGCAAGCTTGCCACCATTTTTTGTGCCTAACTTACCTTACTTTACTACCGCCAGCTGTGACGCTGACAGTTTAGCTACAACGCAAAGTTTCTTTGACGCTAAACTGGAAGCTGTACCCGGTTATGCGCGTACGTTAAGTAAACTTGCAGAGAGCACCAATGACTGTATTGCACTTAAAAACCGTGAACTGAAATCAGTCAATAGCTTTTTAAATAGCAAATAAGTTAAAGTTTAAAGGATGGCGGGCTGCGGGCGACGAGTAACGGGCCGAAAACCTCAAACTCGGGCTAATGGCTGATGTTTTCTCATTTACTTCTCATTGTCTTCTCTTTGTGTAATAAGATCTTAAAAAATTTATTCACAAAGAGGTTAAGAGGCGCTGCGCTTTTAGAGGTAGTAATTAAAGACAAAGGTTAAGGGTTAAGGGTTAAAGGTTAAAGATTTTATCTTGCACCTTTTGCCTTTAGTCCTGCACCACTCTATTAACCGCCAATAATCATCGTTAGCTTTGCTATAAACTCTTTCGCTGCTTGCTCAGAGTTAATTTTAAAAGCGACACCATAATGAATAGGCTGCGTACTTTTATAAATACGGGTAGGAAAACGGGTCATTTCACTGCTATGAAAATAGCCTTGAGTACGCACAACCCCATCAATATCAGTAAAGTCATCGCTAAACACTTCAAATGCAGGTCGGATCACAATTTTACCTTTACCTGCTTCCGCATGGGTATAAAACGCTTCTTTAGAGTTTACTAGCATATACTCAGCTATGTTTTTTATTTTAAAGTTACTTCTACACTCTAGTTTGATCAGCTGCTCGGTTAACTCGTCTGCACTGTAGGCCATGTTTATCCCTATTCGTTGATTTATGTATAACCTTAACGCATACGCAATATGAAGTCTTATTTTATTGTGTTACGTGGCAGACAAATGCAAGCTTATCGTTGTTATAACTCATTCGAGTAATATTCGTTTTGCAGTAGTTGCTTAAATCAAGCCACTGCGATATAGCAGAGCCGCGTGTTAATTTACGCTGGTAAACACGGTTTTTAATTGCGTAAGCAATGGTATTTTCATCTTTTAAGATGAAATCTTGTACTTGGTTTGGCAGTCTAAGTATATCGGTAACTTGCTTAGTTTGTGGATCAAAACGCGCTAGGTGATGCTGCCCGTGTTTACTATGGCTAAATAAAAACTCAGCCTGCGCTTTATTATAAATAAGCGTGCGACCAATATCGCTTGCTACCACCTCACCTTTTGCCGCAGCAACCGAGGTATATTGCAAAGTGTGTGGTTCGCCTAAAATAAACATCACTAAATCGTTGTTACTTCCCCAAGCGTGGTAGCCTACAGGTTCAATCCAATCAAAAATACGACTTGCAGCCAACTCGGGTGCCAACGGATATTGCCATAGCTTTTGTTTACCATCGTCTTCAACGACAATCGCCGATAAGTGCTGCCCATCCGGTGTTAAAGTGGGCGAGTATTCACTTTGTGGCGTATTAGTGACCATAGAGGTTTGTTTTGATGATAAACTGTAAAGCGCAATATCTGTTTGACTCTGGTCATTACTGATTATTTCTCGGGTATAGTATAGGCCGGTGTCGGTTAAATGGGGTTGATTGTTATAGCTCGTTTTATCACTAACAATGCTTACACGTATACCATGCGGAGTATTTAAATCGGCGAGCAAAATGTGGCTTTTAGGCATACTTGCCTGAGCAATATCTAGCGTTAAAGCATTTATAGCTATAAGCCCTAACAACGGTTTAATCAGTTTCATGCTTTCTCTCGTTTTAATTTTAAGCACCTCATGATAACGTTATTTACTGATGACGTCACTTGACCTAAGTCAGTCAACTCTTTATAACTAACGGGTCATAAAAAAGAGAACAAACATGTCAGCTAAACACCCTATTATTGCAATCACCGGCTCATCTGGAGCAGGCACTACAACCACCACTAACGCCGTGAAGCATATTTTCCGTAGCCTCGATATCAATGCTGCATTTATTGAAGGTGATAGCTTTCATCGTTACACACGTCCTGAAATGGACAAAAAAATTCGTGAAGCCCAACAAGAAAGTAAACATATAAGTTATTTTGGCCGAGAAGCCAATGACTTTGGTGCATTAGAAGACTTATTTACCAAGTATGGTGAAACAGGCGAAGGTAAACTGCGCCGTTATTTACATACCTTTGATGAGGCCGTGCCTTATAACCAGTTACCTGGAACATTTACTCCTTGGCAAGAGCTTGAGCAAAATACAGATTTAATGTTTTACGAAGGCTTACATGGCGGCGTGGTCGACGAAGATCATGATGTTGCTAAGCATGTTGATTTACTCATAGGCATGGTGCCAATTATTAACCTTGAGTGGATCCAAAAGCTTATTCGCGATACCTCAGAACGCGGCCATTCTCGTGAAAAAGTCATGGACTCGATTGTACGCAGTATGGATGACTACATTAATCATATAACGCCGCAATTTTCTCGTACCCATATTAACTTTCAGCGAGTCCCCACCGTTGATACTTCCAACCCATTTAGCGCAAAAGATATCCCCTCCCTTGATGAAAGCTTTGTTGTGATTCGCTTTAGGGGCATTGATGACGTTGATTTCCCCTATTATTTACGCATGATTGAAGGCAGTTTTATGTCGCGTATAAACACCTTAGTGGTGCCTGGTGGTAAAATGGGACTCGCTATGGAGCTAGTGCTTACGCCACTGATCAAAGATATTATTTTGAAAAAACGCGCCTTAGCAAAATTAGCCCCACCTGAAATTCCTATTTAAGTGTATCGATAATCTGTTAGAGACTTTTTGGTTTAGAAGATCTAACAACATACGATGATCTTATGGAGCTGATCATTTCTTTTATCAAGTGATAGCAAATACATTCTGCTCTTTTTTGTTTAGTCTAACTCACGTACACTGCTGATTTTAAGTATGATGAGAGTAGTATGTCGCAAGCCATGAAAATTGTTGTCGGGTCTAAAAACCCAGTAAAAATCAATGCCGCTAAACACATTTTTGCGATGTATTTCCCTGAGCATTTAATTGAATGTAGTGGCGTTCATGCACCTTCAGATGTACCCGATCAACCAATAGGCGAAGAACAAACGTGTTTGGGTGCACAGAATCGAGTTAACTACTGTAAAGCACAGCATCAAGCAGACTACTACATAGCGATGGAAGGCGGCGCAGCGCAATTTAACTATGGTGCAGCAACCTTTGCCTATGTTGTTATTGATGACGGCGCACAGCAAGTTACAGGACGAAGCAGTAACTTACCTTTGCCTTCGGTTTTTTATAAAGCATTGCTGCAAGGTGAAGAGCTCGGAGATGTGATGGATAAGGCTTTTAATACCACCAATATTAAGCAACAAGGGGGTGCTATTGGTTTATTAACTGATCATCATGCGACACGAGAAAGTACCTATACTCAAGCGCTGACTCTCGCCATGGCGCCTTTTCTTAATCCCACTTTATATAATCAATAACGGATGTTTTAATGAAGTATAACTACGTATTATTTGATGCCGACGAAACCTTATTTAGCTTTAATGCCTTTGCTGGCTTACAAAAAATGTTGGCAGCTTATGGCATGGATTTTACCAAAGCAGATTATGAACATTACCAAAATACCAATAAGCCATTATGGATTGCCTATCAAAATAACGAAATTACCGCAAACCACCTGCAAGTAACTCGCTTTAGTGAGCTGGCAAATAAGCTTAATGTTCCAGCCCAGCAGCTCAATGATGACTTTTTATCGGCAATGGCTGAAATTTGTATGCCTTTACCCGGTGCGATTGAATTATTAAACGCCCTTAAACCTCATGCCAAGTTAGGCATTATCACCAATGGCTTTTCTCAGCTACAAGCACGTCGTTTAGCGCATACTGGGCTGCAAGATATGTTCGATTGGCTGGTAATTTCTGAAAAAGTAGGTATAGCTAAACCTGCAAAAGAGATATTTGAGCACACCTTTAATTTAATGGGGAATCCACCGAAAGAGCAAATTTTAATGGTAGGTGATACCGCCAGCAGTGATATTCTTGGTGGACAAAATGCAGGCATAGACACCTGCTGGTTACAGCACCCAGGGGTAATCTTACCTGAAGGTATTAAGCCAACGTATCAAGTCACTGAGTTAAAACAGTTACAAACTATTTTAGGTCTATAATACCTGACTGATTATGGTTACAAACAGCCAAAAAAAATGACGCTAATAAGCGTCATTTTTTATAACTGTATGTAAGCGATTAACTGATTAGGCGTTAACTAGCTCAAGGCCGGGTGCAGGCATCGTCACAGGCGTTTCAAAGGTTGCCCACTCCCATGCTGACTCAGTTGCCATAATTTTGCGTAGTAACTTGTTGTTTAAATCATGGCCTGATTTAAATGCAGTTACTTTACCTAAAAGGTTATGACCTGTCATAAACATGTCACCTACACAGTCTAGTATCTTATGCTTGACGAACTCGTCTGCGTAACGCAAACCGTTTGGATTTAAAACTTTAAATTCATCAAGTACTACTGCACTATCCATACTACCACCTAGTGCAAGGTTATTAGCATGCATGTATTCAATATCTTTCATAAAGCCAAAAGTACGCGCACGACTAATCTCTTCAGTAAAACTTTGTGCGGTAATATCTAAGCCAATGCGTTGGCGGCTTTCATTGATTGCAGGGTGATCAAAGGCAATTTCAAAGTCGATATGAAATCCGTCGTAAGGTTCTACTTCGGCCCATTTATCACCTTCTTCAATACGTACTTTTTCTTTAATACGAATGAAGCGTTTTGCAACATTTTGCTCTTCAATGCCGCCTTTTTGTAATAAATAAATGAATGGCAATGCACTACCATCCATTATTGGAACTTCTGAGCTATCAAGTTCAACAATTAGATTGTCGATACCCATGGCCGCAACAGCTGCAATTAAATGCTCAGTAGTTGATAAGCGAACACCATCTTTGTTAATTAAACAGGTACACAATTGCGTATCACCAACGGCTTCAGGTGTTGTTTCAAAATCAACAACCGGATCAAGGTCGACACGACGAAATACAATCCCAGTATTTGCGCTCGCAGGTCGGAGAGTTATTGTGACCTTCTCACCTTTATGAAGTCCAATTCCTATGGCTTTGACTACTTGTGCAATCGTACGCTGTTTAATCATAGGTTCGCTCACTTTAGTATATATTACAGTTAGACGGCGGAGTGTAACATAAATACGGTATAACTACAATATTTGTTCACATTTCGCACAAAAGAACTGTTTTAATTAGTCTGCTTGTTTACGTAAAAAAGCAGGAATGTCGAAATAATCGCCACCTTCAGATTTATCTGTTTTCTTAGCACTGCTTGACGACGTATTCGTTGCTGAACTTGAAGAACTAGTCGATGTGCTGCTTTGCTCTTTTGATTCAGTTTGCGATGTCGTTGCAGGCTCTTCAGTCGTACTTGTGCCTTGGCTTGCAAAGCTAGGTACGTACATGCTGCTGCTTGTTTGTGTGCTTGAACTGGCTACATCAGAACCTGATGCTTTTTTAAAGCCGTTATCTACAATACCAAACTGCGGACGACGATCGCCGCCTAAGCCAGTTGCAACAACCGTTACACGTAGCTCGTCTGTCATTTCAGGGTCGATTACCGCACCCACAACCACCGTTGCGTTTTCAGACGCTAGCGCCTTAACGTGATTACCCACGATTTCAAATTCTTCAATCGCGATATCCATACCCGCAGTAATGTTAACCAAAATGCCTTTAGCACCGGTTAAATCAACGTCCTCTAGTAATGGGCTTGAAATAGCCGCTTCTGCTGCTTCTTGTGCACGATCAGGACCCGAGGCAGATGCAGTCCCCATCATGGCTGTACCCATTGCAGACATAACAGTACGTACGTCGGCGAAATCCACGTTAATTAGACCCGAGCGTGTGATTAGCTCAGCAATACCCTGTACCGCACCAAATAATACGTCATTTGCTTTAGCAAACGCATCCAGTAAAGTTGTCCCTTTACCTAATACTTTTAGTAATTTGTTATTTGGAATAGTAATTAACGAGTCCACGATTTCAGACAATTCGCTAATCCCCTGCTCTGCAGCAGCAGCACGTTTTTTACCTTCAAAATCAAATGGACGCGTTACAACTGCCACGGTTAGAATGCCCAGCTCTTTAGCAATTTTAGCCACGACTGGCGCTGCTCCGGTCCCTGTACCGCCGCCCATACCTGCCGCTATAAATACCATATCGGCGCCTTCAAGGCTGGCACGAATCGTTTCTGCGTCTTCTTCAGCCGACTGACGGCCTACTTCAGGGTTTGCACCCGCACCTAACCCAGAGGTTATTTGCGTACCTAATTGTACCGTTACATCAGCGGCTGAATTACGTAATGCTTGTGCATCCGTATTCGCTGCAATAAAACGAACACCTTCTATTTGTTGTTTTACCATGTGCTCAACTGCGTTACCGCCGCCGCCGCCAACACCGATTACTTTTATTACAGCTTCTTCGCTGTGTTGTTCCATTATATCAAACATATTTACTCTCCGACTTGAGTACTAAAACTCGCCTTGAAACCATTTTGTGATGCGGTTCCACCAATTATTATTATCATCCGCTTTCGACTTTTGTGCATTCATCGACTGCATAGTACGCCCGTATTGTAACAAACCTACAGCGGTTGCGTACGATGGATCATCAACATAATCAGTTAAACCTACTACACCAATTGGTTTACCTATTCTTACTGGCATCTGAAAAATATCTTCAGCCACTTCCATTGCGCCAGTCATTTTAGCAGTTCCGCCAGTAATGACGAGACCTGCTGCAATTTGGTCTTCTAATCCTGAACGACGAATTTCCTCCATCGCCAATTCAAATAATTCTCTAAAACGTGGCTCAACCACTTCTGATAACGTGTGCCTAGACATCAGTCTTGCTGGTCGCCCACCTACGCTTGGCACTTCAATCGTGTCTTCGCTGCTCGCCATTTGGCTACTTGCACAGGCATATTGTACTTTGAGTGACTCAGCATGTGATATAGGTGTACGAAATATTTTTGCAATATCACCAGTTACTTGGTTACCTGCCACCGGAATAACCGCCGAATGACGCAGCGCACCATTAATATAAATAGTGATATCCATAGTACCACCACCAATATCAAGCACCGCAACACCTAACTCTTTTTCGTCATCCGTCAGTACGGAATAACACGAAGCAAGCGCTGTGAATATAAGTTGGTCAACTTCAAGCCCGCAACGTTCAACACATTTTTCTATATTTTTAGCCATGTCGTTGGAGCAGGTAATAATGTGCGCGCGTGCTTCCATGCGCACACCGCTCATGCCGAGTGGGTTTTTAATCCCCTCTTGCATGTCAATGCTGTACTCTTGCGGCAAAGCATGCAACATTTTGCGTTCAGCTGAAATTGGCACTGAACGAGCAATGTGTATTACATTTTCAATGTCTTCATCGGTTACTTCGGTGTTATTAATAGCCACAACACCGCTTTCGTTCTGACACTGAATATGCTTGCCAGAAATACCCAAATAAACCGAGCTAATACGACAATCAGCCATCAATTCGGCTTCATCTATAGCGCGGCGAATAGACTCAGACACTAAATTTAAATCGTTAACACCGCCTTTATCCATTCCATGAGATACTTGGCTCCCCACGCCAACAATGCTGAGCTTGTTATCTGTGGTGATTTCACCTACCGTGGCCACTACTTTAGAAGTGCCAACGTCTAATCCAATCACTAGGTTTCTTTCTGCTGACTTAGTCATGCCTTACTCTTTATTATAATTGCTGTTCTTGCAGTGGCTTATAGCTCACTGCAAGGCCGGTATCGTAGCGTAAATCAATTGCATCTATCTGTGCATCAGCACGTTTTTCTATACGTGAATAAACGTCTATAAAACGTTGTACACGTTTGGCTTTATCTTTGCGTCCTAAATTTAAACGCACACCGTTATCTAACCAAAGTTGCCACGAAAACCGCTCAGATAGCGCAAGGCTAGTGAGCGTTAATGCATTGACTTTGAGCATTTCATCAAACTGTTTAAACGCTACCCATGCTTCTTTTTCACTGCCCTCTGGCCCATATAGTTGGGGTAAAGTGGCACTTAATTTATCACTTTTTGCTTCAAACGCGTCACCGCTTTGATTAATCAGCAAGTCACTATTCCAGTGAGCAACCGCTTGATGTTCTACCACGTAAACTTGAATGGTATCAGGCCATTGCTTTCTTACCGATACCGTTGCAACCCAAGGCAGCTCTTGCACTAAATGCTGAACTTGCTTTACGTTTAGCTCAAAAAAACTGCTTAAATCTGCTTTTTTTATTGCCGCTGTTATTGCTTTTTCATCGGTGTACTTAGGGTTCCCCAGCACCGTTAAATGCTTAATTTGTGCATCTTTATTTTCAACTAACCAGTGCGAAACCCCACTGGTTATTTCAATTAACCCTATCACCACGGCTAGAAAAAAACTCACTCCAAAAATCAGCGACCAGTTAAGTTGCTGTTTTAGTTGCTGCGCTTTCTCTAAAAAGGGATGCATATTAAAGGGTTTGCTCCAAAATGCGAACAACTAATTGCTCAAAACTTGCCCCGTTGGCTTTTGCTGCCATTGGCACCAATGATTTTTCTGTCATGCCTGGTACTGTATTCACTTCTAGTAAGTAAAAATGTCCTTGTTCATCTTGCATCGCATCGACTCGTCCCCAGCCACTTGCACCTACTAAATCAAACGCATCAAGCGCCATCGCTTGTAACTTTTGAGTATCCGATGGTGATAAATCAGCAGGGCAATGATATTGCGTACTATTTGACTGATATTTAGCTTGGTAGTCATAAAATCCATTTGGGGTGCTCATTTCAATCACAGGTTGTACTTCATCACCCAAGACCGTAATGGTAAATTCACGACCCGTGATCCACTGCTCTACCAATACTTGGCTGTCGAACTTAAATGCATTAGTTAGCGCATCTTCAAGTTCTTCTGCAGAGCTTGCTTGCGCCATACCGATACTGGAGCCCTCGTGCGATGGCTTAACCATTACCTTTTTAAATTGCGCCATAATGGCGTTGGCATCAAAGCCTTTTTTAGCATCAACCACGGCATAAGGTGCGGTGCTTAAGCCTGCCGATTTAAACAAATGCTTACAACGAATTTTATCCATTGCCAGTGCCGAACCCAGAACATTACTGCCGGTATACGGCAGGTTCATAAATTCTAGAGCACCTTGTACCGTGCCGTCTTCACCACCACGCCCATGTAAAGCAATAAAAACGCGATCAACGTTTAACGACTTTAATTCCCATAACGAACGATTTTGTGGATCAAACGCTATCGCATCAATGCCAACTTCTAACAGCGCATTTAATACCGCTTGACCAGATTTTAATGACACGTCACGCTCTGCTGAATTTCCACCTAGCAGCACCGCCACTTTACCAAACTGGGAATTTACCTGTGTCATACTTCACCTTGCTTTAATTTTTCTATCGACATATTCGTGGCTGCTAAATTTTTAACAAGCTGACCTATGTTACCCGCACCTTGTGTGAGCACTAGGTCGTTATTTTGTAGGCAGTTGGCAAGTACGCCCGCAAGCTCTGAGCTTGAGGCTACATGTAATGGCTCTTTGCCACGCTGGCGCAAACTACGGCATAAGCTTTTACTATCGGCGCCAACAATCGGCTCTTCGCCAGCACTGTAAACATCGAGTAATAAAAGCTGATCAACCTCAGCCAATACCTTAACAAAATCTTCGTATAAATCGCGAGTACGCGTATAACGGTGCGGCTGATACACCATCACTAAACGCTTATCAGGCCAGCCTTCCCGTGCTGCGGTGATAGTAGCGGCCACTTCTGACGGGTGATGACCATAGTCATCAACAAGCATCACGCTGCCGCGTTCATTTTCAAATTCACCGTAGTGCTGAAAACGACGGCCAATACCTTCAAAAGTATCTAAAGCCGCTAAAATTGCATGATTCGCAATATTTTGATCTTTAGCCACGGCAATCGCTGCGGTTGCATTAAGGGCATTATGTTTACCCGGCATATTCAGCTTGGCGGTTAAACTCTCACCTTGTTTATTAGTCACCGTAAATTGGCATGTGTTGGCTGTTTGGCTAAAGTCACTCATTCGATAATCAGCCTCGTGTGACTCACCGTAAGTGATCACCGGACGACCAAAACGGGGGATCAATTCAGCAGCAACGTCTGAATCAATGCACACCACCGCTAACCCGTAAAAAGGCAGGTTATGAATGAATTCAACATAAGTATCTTTCATTTTTTCTAAACTACCGCCGTAGGTTTCCATGTGATCTTCTTCAATATTAGTGATCACCGACACCATAGGCTGTAAATGCAAAAATGAGGCATCGCTTTCATCTGCTTCGGCGATTAAAAAGTCACTTTTACCTACCTTAGCATTGCTGCCAGCACTATTAAGCAAACCACCAATAATAAAGGTTGGATCGAGCCCGGCTTGTGCATAAATGCTCGCAATTAAGCTGGTTGTGGTCGTTTTACCATGGGTACCGGCAATGGCAATACCATGACGAAAACGCATCAGCTCAGCTAACATTTCTGCACGGCGAACCACCGGAATACGCGCAGCTTGCGCGGCTTGAATCTCAGGGTTTGTTTTATCAATTGCACTTGAAACCACCACCACATTGGCGTCTTTTACGTTATTTTCATGATGGCCAATAAATACTTCAGCACCGGCTTTAATTAAACGCTCAGTCATTGCGCTGTGAGCTATATCTGAACCTGTAATACGGTAACCTTCAAAAGCAAGTACTTCTGCAATGCCGCCCATGCCTGCACCGCCTATTCCTACAAAGTGAATAGTTTCAATGCGGCGCATCGCTGGGCGTGTATATTTTTCTTTTGCTAATGTCTGTTTCACTTATGTTCTCTTATTTGTTACTTGCTCACAGTGCATCGCTACGCTTGCTGTGGCGTCTAAAATAGCCTGCTGTTTTGCTTTGGCAGCCATTTTAGTTATTAATAAAGGTTCGGCTAAATAGGGGCTTAAAAGTTCAACAATACTGCGCTTATTAAATTGCCCCTGTGGCATTAATAACGCCCCTTCTGCCATTACTAAATACTGTGCATTGGCTGTTTGATGATCATCAACCGCGTGTGGAAACGGCACAAATACCGCCATTTTACCCGCTGCGGCAATTTCACTTACCGTAAGCGCACCCGCACGACAAATCACAATATCTGCCCAGCTATAAGCGGTATCCATATCATCAATAAATTCAGCAACGGTCACTTGCTCATTGCCCATTTGTTGCTGCTGATAACTTTCACTTACATTAGCAAGGTGCCCTTTACCGGTTTGATGCCAAATATTAATGGCACAGGTGTCATTTAAGCGCTTAAATGCTTCAGGTAGTATTTGGTTGAGCACTTGCGCACCTAACGAACCACCCACCACTAGAATATTTATAGGGCTGGTTACTTCGCGCTCAGTAATATCAATCACGCTCTGGCGTACAGGATTACCCACCAGCTCTGATTTGCCATTGGCAAAAGCACTGGGGAAAGCCGCTAACACGCGATTAGCACATTTAGCCAACCACCTATTACTCATGCCTGCTACGGCATTTTGTTCGTGAATCACCAAAGGAATACCCAGGCTTTTTGCCGCAATACCTGTTGGGCCAGTTACATACCCCCCCATTGCTAAAACGACGTCAGGGCGTTGTTGTTTTAATACCTTACGCGCTTGCAATATTGCATTAATAACCATGAATGGCGCTTTAATAAGGCGTTTTAAACCATTCCCTCGCACGCCTTTTACATCAATAAAATCAATTTCTATGTTGTGCTTGGGCACGACACTGGCTTCCATTCTATCTGGGGTGCCTATCCAGCTAACTTGCCAACCTTGCTGTTTGAGATAATCAGCAACGGCAATCCCTGGAAAAATATGTCCACCTGTGCCCCCTGCTACAACGACTATTTTTTTACTCATCGCTTAGCTCCACCTGACGTGGCTTGTTTCGTTGCCATCTTGGTCTCAAAATCTACACGTAATAAAATACCGGTTGCTATGGTCATCATTAATAAACTTGAGCCACCATAAGAAATAAACGGCAAGGTTAATCCTTTGGTTGGCAAAATACCGGCACTGGCGCCCACATTAACCATGGTTTGAAACGCAAACCAAATACCAATTGCTAAGGTTAAGTAGCCTTCATATTCTTTGCCGTTTTTAAGCGCGTTTTGGCCAATGAGTAAAGCTCTAAATACTAAAGTACCGAGTACCATTAAAATGCTCAGCACCCCCATAAAACCTAACTCTTCAGCAATAACAGCAAAAATAAAGTCGGTGTGCGCTTCTGGTAAATATTGTAATTTTTGTACGCTGTTTCCTAGGCCTTGGCCAAACCAATCGCCTTGACTATAAGCCATTAGTGATTGCACTAATTGGTAGCCTTTGCCAAAAGGGTCATCCCAAGGTTCTAAAAAGCCAACCACACGCGCCATACGATATGGCTCTAACACAATAAGCCCAACCACTAGCGCAATACCGGTTAAAATAAGTGCAAAAAACTGCCAAAGCTTGGCACCGGCTAAAAACAACAAACCAACCGTAGTAACAAACATCACCACCACAGTCCCTAAATCGGGCTGCATTAAAATAAGTGCTGCATAAACTGCAAATACCGCTATGGGTTTAGCAAAGCCTTTTATGTTTTCTTGAACTTCATTGCGCTTACGTACTAAGTAGCCTGCGATATAACTAAAGAAGAACAACTTAGCGAGCTCCGAGGCTTGAATATTAAACGGTCCTACGGGTATCCAGCGGGTCGAACCATTGACTTCACGTCCTACAATAAGTACCACTAATAACAGTACTAAACCGATTAGTAATAAATAGGGGTTAGCTTTTTTCCACCACGACATAGGTACTTGAGTACTAATGCAAAATAAACAAAACGAGAGCCCTAAAAAAATGCCATGGCGGATAGTAAAATGATAAATATTACCAAACAGTCTATCGGCCGTCGGCATTGAAGCACTGGTTACCATCACAAAGCCCACGCCAATCAGCATTAGCATGCAATAAAGCAGTGGCACATCATAAAGCTGCGCTGAAGGTTTAGGGGTGAGAGCCTCTTTAATATCCGCAAAAGCAATCATGACTGCACCTGCAATACACATTGCACAAAATCATCGCCGCGTTGCATATAATTGTTATACATATCAATGCTGGCACAGGCAGGTGCGAGTAAAACGGTATCGCCCGATTTACTTAATTGCTTTGCAAGCGTCACAGCCTCAGACATATTATTGGTTAAATGACCTTTAGCACTCAGTGCCACTAAATCTTTGGCATCTTTACCAAAACAAATCAGCGCTTTTACATGCTTTTCAATATAAGGCTTTAACACCTCTAAATCAGCACCTTTAGCATCACCACCAGCAATCACCACTAAGTTTTGTTGTTCACCCGCTAAACTATCAATAGCGGCAATTGTTGCGCCTACATTGGTGGCTTTAGAATCATTAAAATATTTAACGTCATTAAACTCACCCACAAACTGACAACGGTGCGCTAAGCCATTAAATTGAGCTAATGCGGTTTTGTAATGCGCCTTAGTAATTGCAAATGGGCTGAGTAATGCCATCACTGCCAAGGTATTTAAATAGTTATGCTTACCCACAACGGCTAAAGTACTTACTGGTAAATAAGCTTCGTCCTTTACCATAAAGTGCGCTTCGCTATTGTGCTGTGCTAAGTGGTAATCACCTTGTGTTTCACCAAAACTCAGTTGTGGTGCTAACGTGCGACTCACTGGGTGTGTTTGTATGTCATCAACATTAATCACTAAGTGTTCAGCACCGTTATAAATACTTAATTTTGAATCTATATAGGCTTGGTAACTATCATAACGATCGAGATGATCTTCTGAAATATTAAGCACGGTTGCACTAGTCGTTTTTAGGCTGCGTGTGGTATCAAGCTGAAAACTTGATAGCTCCAATACAAATACATCAAAGTCACCGTCAAGCAAATCCAGTACCGCTGTGCCAATGTTGCCACCGAGTGCCACCTTATAACCTGCGGTTTTTAATACTTCGTAGGCAAGTGTTACTACGGTTGATTTACCATTAGAGCCGGTTACAGCAACGACTGGTTTGCTATTAATGCGCGCAAATAACTCAACATCACCAATCACTTCAACGCCTGCGTTAATTGCCTTAACAATTGCTGGTGTTTTTAAGCTTAGCCCGGGACTAATAATAATCATATCGCAAGCACTGAGCGCCGCATTTTCTAAGTCACCAAAGTGAGTTTTTAATTGAGGTGCGTGCTGATTGAGCCAATCAACACCTGGCGGATTCTCTCTGCTATCGACCACATAAGGCTGTATTGATTGAGATAATAAAAAACGCACAATGCCCAGACCGGTTACACCGAGTCCGAGCACTGTTATGTGTTTATTTTTTATCTCGTTTAAATACTGCATTTATCGGATCTTTAATGTCGCAAGGCCAGCGAGTACCAGCACAATAGAAATTATCCAAAAGCGCACAATAACGCGTGGCTCCGGCCAACCTTTAAGTTCGTAATGGTGATGAATAGGCGCCATTCTAAAAATGCGTTGCCCACGTAATTTGTAAGAGCCAACTTGTAAAATTACCGATAGCGCTTCCATTACAAACACGCCCCCCATAATAATCAGTAACAGCTCTTGGCGAACAAGTACGGCAATAATCCCCAATGCACCACCCAGTGCTAATGAGCCTACATCGCCCATAAATACTTGCGCCGGATACGTGTTAAACCATAAAAAACCTAACCCAGCCCCTACAATAGCGGTACATACCACAACCAACTCACTCGCCAGTGGTAAATGCGGAATATGCAAATAAGCCGAAAAATTAATATTACCCGTTAAGTAAGCAATAATGGCCAGTGCTGCAGCTACTAAAATAGTAGGTACAATGGCTAAACCGTCTAGACCGTCGGTTAAATTAACCGCGTTTGACGTGCCCACCAACGCAAAGTAGGTGATCACGATATAAAACAGCCCCAGCTGTGGCAGTACATCTTTAAAAAATGGCACAACAAGAGATGTTTCTGTCGCTTGTGTGCTGCTCATGTAAAGCGCAGTGGCTACAACCAGTGCAATTACCGATTGCCAAAAGTATTTCCACTTTGCAATAAGTCCTTTTGGATCTTTGCGGATCACCTTACGGTAATCATCAATAAAGCCCACAATACCTAATGAGCCAATTACAAATAAAGTGGCCCATACGTATTTATTAGACAAGTCTGCCCATAATAATGTGCTGGTAAAAATAGCCCCTAAAATAAGTAAGCCACCCATGGTCGGTGTACCCGATTTAGATAGGTGCGATTGCGGACCATCATCACGTACTGTTTGCCCTATTTGCATGCGTTGCAACGCACGAATTAACTTAGGACCAAAATACAACGACATCATCAATGCGGTTAAAATACCTAAAATGGCACGCAGGGTTAAATACGAAAAAACATTAAAGCCACTATAATATTGAGTTAAATACTCAGCCAGCCAAACTAACATGATGATACTCCATTGATGGCTTGTTGCTGGCCATTAACTAAATCGGTTACTAAAAGCTCCATGCGAGAACTGCGTGATCCTTTCACGACAAGGGTAATTTTTTTATCTACTTTGCTAATGCTGTTTTGAATTTGCTGCAGCATTTGCTCACGATTAGAGAAATGGCGATTTGGCAGCCCAAATACATCACTGGCACATTTACTTAATACTCCGAGTGTAAATAACTCATCAATGCCTTGCGCTAATGCGTATTCACCGACTTCTTGATGATATTTACGGGCATCTTCGCCAAGTTCACCCATATCACCGAGTGCCAAAATACGATGACCTTGAATATCACTAAGTAAATCAATCGCAGCTTTCACCGACTTTACGTTGGCATTGTATGTATCATCGATAATGGTGAGTGAATCACTGGCTTCAATTAGGTTAACCCGTCCTTTAACTTCACCCATGGTCGCTAACGCGCTGGCAATGTCCTCAAGTGACACGTCAAACTCACTGGTTAACGCCGCAGCAATAAGCGCGTTACTAATATTGTGTTTACCTGGCAGTGCTAACTTAACCGGCACACTGTGTTGCTTGGTGCACAAAGTAAAGCTTGCGCGAGCTTGTGCATCTAGGCTGATGTCTTCAGCCCAAATATCGAGCTTTTCACTATTCGAAAAACATTTAATATTGCGCGTTGCTAACTTATCAAGCCAATATTGACTAAAGTCACTATCGCAATTGACGATGGCGATGCCATCCTCTTTTAATCCGTCGTAAATTTCGCCTTTTGCTTGTGCCACACCTTGCATGCTACCAAAGCCTTCCAAGTGGGCAGCAGCAACATTACATACCACAGCTACATCCGGTTTGGTCATCGCGGTGGTGTACGCAATTTCACCTATGTGGTTAGCGCCTAATTCAATAACCGCAAAGCGATGTTGTGGCTCTAATCTGAGTAAAGTTAACGGTACGCCAATGTCGTTGTTAAAATTACCTTTAGTGGCTAATACATCCCCTTTACTTGATAAAATAGCGGCACACATTTCTTTAACTGTTGTTTTACCTACACTGCCAGTAATAGCGATAGTTTTAGGTGCAACTTGCGCCATCACTGCTGTACCAATTGTGCCTAATGCAATACGGGTATCGGCAACTACAAATTGAGCAATATCGGTATCAACAGCGTGATCGACAATCACGCCTATAGCGCCTTTTTGTTTTGCTTGTTCAATAAATTTATGACCATCAAAATTTGGGCCCTTAAGCGCCAAAAACACTTCACCATCACACAAAGTACGGGTATCGGTGTTTATATTTATCACCTTGCGATTATCACCTTGATAATCGGTTGCTAGCACATTAGCTAGCCAATCAAAATCCATTGGGATCATGCTTGAGACCCTCTTACTGCTTTTTTTAATTGTTGTTGTACAAATTGGCGGTCGCAAAAATCGATGCGTGTATCGCCTATAATTTGATGGTCTTCATGCCCTTTACCGGCAATTAAAATAACCTCACCGGCTTTTGCGTTATCTATAGCAAATTGTATCGCGGCACCGCGATCGGCCTCTAAATGAGCGTTTTCTGGATGCTCTAATCCCGCAGCTACATCATTAATAATGTCATTAGGGTCTTCAGAGCGTGGGTTATCACTGGTAATGATCACTTTGTCTGCAAACTGCTCAGCAGCTTGTGCCATTAGTACACGCTTTCCTTTATCTCTGTCGCCGCCACAACCAAACACACAACTCACGCCACCTGGTACATGTTGCTGCAGCGCTTGTAACGCTAAAGCCAACGCATCTGGCGTATGCGCATAATCAACAACGCAAGTAGGCATACTTGGCGCTGTAAATGCTTGCATCCTGCCGGCTACCGGCTGTAAATACTCACATCCTGCTACTAACTGTGTTAATGGATAGCCTAGCGCTAATAGCGTTGCTAACGCAGCCGTTAAATTATAAAGATTAAATTCACCAAACAGCGGTGATTTTATGGCAACATCACCCCAGCTAGTAGTTAATTGCGCCGAAATACCGGTTGCTGAATACTGAACATCTGAAAAATACACAAACTGTGCATTTTTAGGGGCTAAGTTTTTACGGCCATAACAAATAAGACTATTAAAGCTGTATTTTTCAATCCATTGCTCTGCTTGTCCGTCATCCTGATTAAGAATGACATAGTCAGCATCAAAATCACGAAACAGCATTAATTTAGCATCACCATAGCTTTGCATATCGCCATGGTAATCTAAGTGATCTCGCGACAAGTTAGTAAACACTGCAGCTTTAAAATAGCATTGATCAACACGGTGCTGTACCAAACCATGCGATGACACTTCCATAGCAACCAATTGGTGTTGCTCATTTTTTAAGTCGCTTAAAATACGCTGTAAATCGACTGCTGAAGGCGTAGTATTTTGCAGTGGTGTTAAGTTATCTGGATGGCCGTAACCTAAGGTACCAATAATAGCGGCTTGGGTATGACAAAATTGCGCTAAATGAGCAATCATTGCTGTGGTAGTCGATTTACCATTGGTGCCCGTTACGCCAACTAAATCTAAGTGCTTGCTCGGTTGTTGGTAAAATTGACTCGCCAATACAGGCAGTTTCTTATTCAACTCTGAGACTAAATAAAGCGGCTCAAAATCACTTTCAAATTCACACAGTCTGTCGGCAATAATTGCACTGGCACCATTTTCAATTGCTTTACTAATAAAGTACCCACCATCTAACTGGTGCCCTTTTATCGCCACAAACACATCACCTGGTTTTACATCGCGGCTATCTAAACGCAGCTCGTTTACCATTAAACGTGCTGCATCTATTTCTAAATGTTTTAAAATTGTGTGTAAATCACGCACCATCATCTTTGCCCTTCACGTATGCCACCGAGTCTTTGTCTGGGGCAACGTTTAAAATTCTTAATGAATTAGAGATTATTTCTGCAAACGCTGGACCTGCTGTTGCGCCGCCATAATAAACATCTCCACCGGGCTCGTTGATTAATACCACAACGGCTAATCGCGGGTTACTCGCAGGGGCAATGCCCGCAAAATAACCTACATATTCGTCACCATAGCCCCCTGCGGCGGCTTTTTTAGAGGTGCCTGTTTTACCAGCAGCGCGGTAACCATCCACTTTAACGCGGCGTGCGGTACCGCCTTCTTCAAATACGCTTTCCATCATATGTACAACGGCTTCAACATCTTCTTGTTGAAAGACACGCTCACCTTCAGGTATAGAATCTTGCTTTAGTACAGTAAGCGGACGATTAACCCCACCTGCCCCTAACATGGCGTAAAAACGTGCCATTTGCGCGGTACTCACGGCAATATTGTAACCAAACGAGAGCGCTGCAATTTCGTGATCTGACCAACGGCGATTAGGGTAAAATAAGCCACTACTTTCGCCTACCATGCCAGTACCACTATCACTGCCAAACCCCACTTTTTGATACAGGCCCACAAAGTACTCTTTGGGTACTGTTTGGCTTATTTTGGTTACTCCCATATTACTGGAGTATTTTAAAATTTCGCGCAGCGTCATTTCGCCATGATTACGGGTATCTTGTACTAAGCTGCCCCCTAACCGCATCCAGCCTGGGTAGGTATCAACTTTGTCATCCGGTTGGATTGTGCCGTAGTCTAATCCAGCTAAAATGGCTAGAGGCTTAACAGTTGAGCCGGGTTCAAACAAATCGGTAATAGCGCGGTTACGACGTTTATGAGGAGCCGCCCCGCTTAAGTTGTTAGGATTAAATGATGGGCTATTGACCATGGCCAAGACTTCACCGGTTTTAACATCTACTACCATGGCAGAGCCTGAGGTCGCTTTATAAGTTAATACCGCTGATTTAACTGCTTTATAGGCAATGGCTTGAATTCGCTGATCAATACTTAGCTGAATGCTTTCAGGCTCTACTCGCTCGCGTTCATCAAGCACTTCAACTTCACGCCCTTGCGCATCTTTGCGAATGGTACGGCGACCTTCTTCACCGGTTAACGCGTTTTCATAAAGCTTTTCTATGCCCTCAATGCCTTTACCATCAATATTGGTAAACCCAATAACATGCGCACTTACTTCACCAGCAGGGTAATAACGTTTTGATTCATCCAATAAATGAATACCAGGTAGGCGTAAATCACCGATGTAATTAGCCACAGCGGGAGTCACTTGGCGTTTTAAATACACAAAGCGACGAGTAGGATCATCAAGTAATCGCGTGTTAATTTTACTAGGCTCAATGCGCAACACATCAGCCAATTCACGCCAGCGTAAATCATTTTTATAATACAGGGCGGTACGCTTATTTAACTCAGCAACATTTTCACGAAGCGTTTGCTGATCTTCACCGTTTTTGCGTGCTTGCCTAAGTACCTTACTCACCAGTGATTTATGCAGGGCTTTAGGATCTGCATACACGCTTACCACAGGCACACTAACGGCAAGCTCTTTACCGTTACGATCGAAAATCATCCCGCGTTGCACATGCAGTTTTTCAATCCGTACCGTACGTTTATCGCTTTCAGAGCGCGCTTTATCAGGTTCAATTACTTGCAAGTACGCAGCACGCGATACCAAGGTCACAAACACTAAAAAAATCACCGCGCACACTAAAATAAAGCGCCATGCGATTAGGTTATTGACTGGTTTTTTGCCTCGCATTCTCATTGTAATATAATTACCTGCTCATCTTGGCTGGTTGGCCGCTTCATTTCGAGTTGTGACGTTGCCACTTCTTCAATGCGCGCATGTTGTGAATAAAACTCTTCTTCCACTAAAAAATAACGCCATTCTAAATCCAATTCGTCACGCTCTTGGAGCAACGAATCTTGCTCAATTAATTGCGCTCGAGAGAGATGAGTTACTTGCACCACACTCAAGCTTGATGCGAATATCACAACCAACAAGGCCAAGGTGATCTTGTTCGCACCTAGGCCTTTAATTATTTCAAGAAATAAATTGGGTTGGCGATAGCTCGCTTTTTTACTCATCCCAACCTCTGTGCGATCCTTAGCACTGAGCTGCGAGAGCGTGGATTACGCGCCACTTCATCAGCACTTGGTTTAATAGCTTTACCCACTGCTTTTAACGTCAGATTTTTATTTATTTGTGCGTCGGTTAAAGGCAGACCTCTGGGTATCGCTTCTCCCTTACTCTGTTTTTTAATAAATTGTTTAACAATGCGATCTTCTAAAGAATGAAACGAAATAACCACTAAGCGACCACCCGGCTTAAGAACTTTAATCGCCGCTTGTAATGCCGTTTGAATTTCCTCTAACTCGCTATTGATATAAATACGAATAGCCTGAAAAGTCCGCGTTGCAGGATGTTTAAACTTATCTTTCACCGGTACGGCTTCATCGACTAAATCAGCGAGCTGTTTAGTGGTAGTGATTGGCGTGTGTTCACGCACTTCTAAAATTTTGTGCGCAATGCGCTTACCAAATTTTTCTTCACCTAGCTTTTTGATCACATGAGTAATGTCATCTAATTCAGCCTCAGCTAACCACTGCGCTGCGCTGCGACCTGTACTTGGATCCATTCGCATATCAAGCGGGCCATCTTTCATAAAGCTAAAGCCACGCGCTGCGTCATCTAGCTGCGGCGACGACACACCAATATCAAGTAAAATGCCATCAACCTGACCAATAAGATCGTTTTGCTCAGCTACCTCGTATAACTTTGAAAAACGAGAATGAGCAATTGAAAAACGCGGATCATCAGCAAACTTTTCAGCAGACTTTATCGCTTGTGGATCTTGGTCAATGGCCTGCAAACGACCGCTTTCACCTAAGCGCGCTAATATTTGCCCTGAATGCCCGCCACGTCCAAAGGTACCATCCATGTATATGCCGTCTGACTTAATTGCAAGTGCATCTATGGTTTCGTCCATTAATACGGATACGTGTTCAAATTGCGCTGTCATTAGCTGTTATTTGCCTTTTATTTTGCTGCTAGAGGGTGAAGTTATCTAAATCGTCATTCGGTTCAAAATCACCGAGCCTCTCAAGCTCAGTGTCTTGGCGCATCTGTTCGTGCCAACGTGCTTCATCCCAAATTTCAAATTTATTCATTAAACCCACCAGCATAATTTTTTTGCCTAGTTCTGCATGTGAGCGCAATGAAGGCGCCAACAAAATTCGACCGTTTTTATCAAGCTGATACTCTGTCGCATTACCTAACAACATACGTTGCATCCGTCGTGCTCTAGGATTCATATTAGATATTTTTGCTAAACGGCTTTCTATTTCTAACCATTCAGCAAGAGGGTATAACCAAAGGCAAGGCTCATTGAGTGCAACGGTGCAAATTACCGTTCCCTGATCTTCAGACAATAGCGTATCTCGGTACTTAGTCGGTACCGCAAAACGTCCTTTATCATCCAAACTCAGTGAACTTGCGCCACGAAACATAAAAAGCCTATTGTAAATTTATTTTAATCAACTTTTTGATTAACCCGATCCAGTTTGATCCACTAAACACCACTTTTTACCACAGTGCTCCAGTTTAGGGCTTGACAAGCCTTTTTGTCAAGTAAGTCACCCAGCTTTAGCACCCCGCGAAGCCTGAAAAAATAAGGCTCCGATTAAAGCGGTTGAATTGTTTAATAAAAAATCTGATCAGCCAGTAAAAAATTTTTTATCGTTCTTTTTATTAGCTTGTTGGCATTATTTGCTTAATGAATAAACAGTGAATAATTACAATTTATTTGAGCCCTGCTGACCTTTGTGAATTAGAGTCTGTTCAAACTAGATGCGGTTTAATCGTGTCGCGAGGTTTGTAACCGAGTGTACAAAGAAAAAAATCAATCTCGAATGCTCAACACGTCCTAGTTTGTAAAAATTACAAACTATTGTCGCAATAGTTACAGTTATAAACCCACTCAAAATTCGTAAATAAAATACAATTCATATAAAACAACAGGTTAAAGACTGGTTTAATCATTGCATCTAAATAATTACTTTAAAAAACTATTAAGGATTGATTATGGCTACGGCAACGAAGAGCAAAACTCCTATTGATGCAAAACAAGAGATTGAAGCACCGCTAACAGATAAAGCGACATCAGCAGCGCATGACGCAGTTGATGCATTATCAAGTAAAGCGGCGGCGGCAGAAAATGGCGTTCGTAAAGGCGCAAGCAGCTCAGCTGAAACGCTTAATGAAAAGCAGTTAGCCGCTCGTGAGAAACTAGCAGAGTGTTCGTCTAAAACACGTCAACTCGCATCAGAAAACCCATTAGCAACGGCGGGTCTGGCGTTTGCTGCTGGTATGTTAGTTACAGCACTGTTTCGTCGTAAGTAATACTAATGCAAAACCAACACTCAACACCAAGTGAATCACAAGGGACAGATTCGCCGTCATCGGCAAAACACGCCGATGACTGGCAAGATCACGTTACTAAGCTTGCTGACTATGCAGCGCAGCTCAAGGATGATTATCATCAACAAGGAAAGTTGACACATCAGCTGGCAATAGCAGAGTGGAAGCTATCGCTAAGATCCTTAGCACTGATCACCATTCTACTAGGATGTTTTGCCAGTGGCTTGGTGTTACTGTGGGTGGGGTTTTTAGGTATTGTAGGCTTTGCCACCTTTGATCTGTTTAGCTCTATCTGGCTGAGCATTGCAATGGTGATCAGCCTACAAATTTTATGCTTAGTTTGGCTGTGGCGAAACGCCGTTTATCTAAGCAAAAAAATTGGCTTTACTAAAACGCTAAATAGCCTAAGGCAGCTGCTTAAATTATAAGGCACACACTATTATGTTAATCAATTATTTGATCAACTCACCGAACGCTCGCGTGCAACAGCTAGATAAAGAAGTTGTTATGCGATCAGAACTAAAACGTCAGCATCTTGCAGCTATAAAATACAGAGCCAAACGCTTTGCAGCAACAAAAGTGGGGCTCGCCAGTGCGTTTGCAGCTGGCGCTGTAGTTGAGTCTGCTAAAGGTGATGCAAACACGATAAAAAAATACACTTGGTTATTAAAGCTACTTGCTTAAAAGTCATTCGCGCATCGATTTATCACGACAATGAGCCAAAAAAACCATTTTGATAATCGCTAACAGCCTGGCGAATTTCAGCCTCGGTGGTCATTACAAAAGGTCCCATGTGCGCAATTGGCTGGTTAAGTGGATCGCCTGCTAAAATAAGAACCCCCGCCGTTTTCTTTGCCTGTAATGCAATGTCACTCAATGGTTCTAATATAAGCAAATTACCCGCATTAAACACGTCACCTGTCTGAGATATTAATGAGCCTGTATGAATATAAATCATTACTTTTTGCTGTTTTAAAGCCGGTAAATTAAGCCCTTCACCCGCAGGCAAAACTACATCGGCTATAGCGCCATTAGCAGCTAAGTTTTGTAAGCTTGCAGCCAATTGGTGTGATTCAAATTGCCATGTCCCTGCTAAGGCTTTAAGTGAAACACCTTGTTGATTAGTAAAACTCGGTGCTGGATGCTCTGTGGTATCTTGGTATTGAGGCTCACGCATTTTTTGAGCACTTGGCATATTGAGCCAAATTTGAAAACCATGTAAGCCTTGTTCAGCATCGGCAAGGGGCATTTCACTGTGCATAACACCGCTACCGGTACTCATCCATTGTACGTCACCCGCACGAATCGCCTTTTTGTTACCCATTTGGTCTTGATGTTCAAACCCGCCTTTTAAAATATAGGTAAAGGTTTCGATCCCCCTATGAGGATGAGGAGGAAAGCCACCAATATAATCACTTTCATCGTCAGATTTAAGCTCATCTATCATTAAAAATGGATCTAAATATTTACCATCAAATCCTGGAATACGACGAATATTAACACCATCCCCATCTTGGGTAGCATAAGCAGTTAGTACTTTGGTTATTTTCATTTTTTTTGCCTAAAATAGGTTAAGTAAAAGTATAAAATATTAATTTATTATTATGACTTTACCCGAAAATTAATTAATAAATTTCAGTTATATACAATAAAAGTAAATTTAATATTTGCGATATAACCTTAGTACATTAAAGGTTATTTATGGTAGAATTATTGGTTAGAGTTTTACCCTATATTTATTTGGATACGATTATTTTTACTGCATCATTAAAACATCAGCTTTATCGACTACTTATGCTAATTTGCATGCCTGTAGCTGCTGTCATTTTAGTAACCTTGTGGTTTAGTCGTGACGCGGCTATTAAAGAGCACGAGAAAAAAGTGCGCTCTATCACTGAGTACCTAATTATCAAGCAGCAAAGCATGATTAATGATGTAGAGCATATTACTGAGTTTTTAGCAAAAAAGCAGAAAGACATTAAGTCTTTATCTTCTCGCTGCCCTTCGTATTTTTTAGATGTTAAGGCACTCAATGGCAATATCGCGAATATTGGTTTAGTAAACAAAGACGGCGATTTAATTTGTTCCTCAAATAATGATGCCCCTAATATCAACGTTAGTGATCGTCCCTACTTTAAAAACGCACTCGCCAGTAAAGAGTTTAGTATTGGCCATTTCCAGCACGATCGCAGCCTTGAAGCCCAGAGCATTAACTTTGCTTCCCCTATTCTTAATGAAAACAATGATATTGAAGGCGTGATAGTAACTGTAATTGCTTTAGACTGGTGGAGCTCGGCACTTAATAGCTTGAATTTACCGACAGAAGTTCGAGTCGCCATCACTGACTCTAATAATCTTATTTTAGCCAACTCCCCTTTTTCAGCCGATAGATTAGGTTATAAATTGGAAGAGTTTGATTTAGAACATAATTTACAAGCAGGTGTCATTTTTAAAGGAAAAGATGGTATCCGTAGGGTTTTTCATCAAACGACTCTCTATCGAGATGGCAATGACAATAAGCTCTCTATTTATATTACTCAACCAATAGATAAAACACTTGAGCGGATAGATATTAACTTTGTAAAAATGGTTTTAGGATTTTTAATGACCATTCTTCTTTTAGCTGTATTAGCTAGACGACTGGTCAATAAAAGCATTTTAAATCCGGTTAAAAGTCTAACGCAGGCGGTTAACCGCTTAGCGGCCGGTAATATGCCTCATGACGATGAGCAGCCCAATAGTCCTGAGCTAAATAGACTTTACCATCGTTTTAAATACATGGCCGAAACTCGCTTAACGGCTGAAGCATCCCTTAAACATAAGCATGACGAGCTCAATAGCCTGCTTAATGCATTACCCGATGCTTTTTTACGCGTAGATGTCAATGGCAATATTCTTGATACCGGTGGACGTACTAAATCATTAAATTATAGCCATTCAACACCCCCTAAAAAATTATCGTGTTTATTCTCTGATGCTAATTTAAAACAAGTGCAAGGGTACTTAATACCCCTGAACGCCCCTGTCACTGTTGAGCTTGAACAAGAACAAGACAATCAGTTTTATGAAGCTAAAATTAGCCCAATGAAAAAAGCCGATGAGTTTATTATCGTTATTAGTAACATCACACAACGAAAGCAAAATCAAGAATCGTTGCATTTAGCGTCATTAGTTTACAACAACAGCAGTGAAGGTATGGCAATCACAGATGAAAATGGCGTTATTTATGATGTGAACCCTGCATTTTGTGAAACAACTTTGTATTCTCGAAAAGAAGTACTCAATAAAACGGTGGGTATTTTATCATCGGGTAAACACGATAAGCAGTTTTATAATTACATGTGGCAATCGCTCAATAAAACAGGGCGTTGGCAAGGTGAAATAACCAATCGTCGTAAAAATGGCGAGCTGTATGTTGAATGGTTAACCATAGATACTATTTACGATAAAAATAAAGCCCCGACTAGTCGTATTGCTATTTTTACCGACCTAACCGAGAAAAAACAAGCAGATGAATTAATTTGGCGACAAGCGCACTTTGATCATTTAACCGATTTGCCTAATCGATTAGAACTAAAAGAGCGCTTAAACCAACGATTCGCAAACCTTACCAATGCAGATCAAAAACTGGTCATTATGCTATTAGATATTGATCATTTTAAAGATATTAACGACACATTGGGCCACCATTACGGCGATAGATTACTTAAATTAGTATCTGAGCGAATTGTGCAAACGGCCAAAGAGGCTGACTTTGTAGCACGAATTGGCGGAGACGAGTTTGTTGTTGTATTTAGTGATTTACATGGCAGCGATAACATCAAAAAAATAGCAAAATCACTGCTACTTAGCCTTGCCTCCACTATTTTTATTGAAGATGAAAAAGTGTATATCAGTGCCAGTATTGGTATTGCCTGCGCGCCAGATGATGGCCAAAATCCAGAGCAATTACTTAAAGCCGCTGACCAAGCTATGTATAAAGCAAAAAATAGCGGCCGCAATGGCTTTGAGTTCTTCTCACATGATATGCGTGAAGATGCAAACGCAAGAATGCAACTACTCAAAGATCTTCGCTCAGCTATAGAACTAGAACAGTTTGAATTGTATTACCAGCCTATCGTATCGCTTGATGATTTACACGTTCATAAAGCTGAGGGGCTTATTCGATGGCAACACCCAGAAAAAGGCCTGATCAGCCCCGCTGACTTTATTCCCTTAGCTGAAGAAACTAGACAAATAAATGCGCTCGGTCAATTTGTATTTACTGAAGCACTGCAAACACTTAATGATATTAAAAAACACATTCAAGATGAATTTCAAATAAGCATTAACGTATCGCCGGTGCAGCTCGCAACCACAGACAGTGGTATAGACGATTGGTATGGCATGCTTGAGACAGCAAATTTACCTGCATCGAGTATTGTGGCAGAAATTACCGAAGGCTTGATGGTTAATCCTGAAGAACTGACCCAAAGCCGCCTAAAAGCCTTGGTTAAGTCAGGGATGCAATTGGCCCTTGATGACTTTGGCACCGGTTACTCATCGCTTGCTTACTTACAAGAAATGGATACCGACTACCTAAAAATCGATAAACGCTTTGTTGATAATATTCAAAAAAACAGCCAAGAGCTGGCCTTATGTGAAGCAATTATTATGATGGCTCACCAGCTTGGTTTAAAAGTAATTGCCGAAGGCATAGAAACAAAATTACAAATGGATTTATTACTTGAGGCCGGTTGTGATTATGGCCAAGGCTATTTGTTTTCAAAGCCGCTGCACAAAGCCTCGTTTATGCAGCTGATAACAACAAATCAAGTAATTAGTTTGAAATAAAAGTCATTTAGCCCTAATACTGGTTATTTTGTGTCGAGGTGGTCTGCTACATACGCACCTCGCTGCCCTCTTTTTTTATCTGGTCCAATGGTGCTGTCTTGAGCGGTTTGCTGCTCTAACGCAGCATTGATTGTGGCTCCCAAAATAATGATATAAGCACTAATAAATAGCCACATAAGCATAATAACCACTCCACCTAAAGAGCCATATGTTTCGTTGTAACTAGCAAAATGAGATACATAAAATGAAAAGCCAAAAGATGCCACAATCCATAATACGGTGGCGGTGAATGAGCCCACGGTAACCCAGCGCCATTTAGCTGCTTTTCTGTGAGGCGCATAACGGTATAAAATTAATAATGCAAAGTTAAAGGTCAATGCCAGCAACGGCCATGATATAAGCATGATTAAAAAATCAATACTCTCTTTAATTCCGAGTAAATTAAGCGCTAGCGGTAATATACCTATAATTACCAGTGCTATTACAGCCACCACAATTGCACCCACTGAAAATAACAAACGCACAAGTTGCGCCTTTAAAAATGAGCGTTTTTCGTATTCGTGATAACTAATATTACATGCTGTGATCAACGCTTGGCTGCCCTTAGAGCTACTCCAGATAGTTAACAGTAAAGTACCCAGCGCACTAAGGCTTAAACTAGTTTGTGACTTTTGCGCAAGACTTGAAACTTGAGATAAAATAATTTCTTGAGTGCTTTGTGGTAATAACGCCATAAACTGACTTAAATACACACTAATATCATTCGGTGATGCAAAATAAGCATACACAGACACCAATGCCGCAATGGCGGGAAAAATAGCCAGTAACGCATAAAATGCCACGCCAGCCGCCACTAAAGATAAATTATCACGGCTCATTTGTTTTACTATTCGCCTTGTAATATCCCACCAGCCACGCAGAGGGATATGGTTAGGCTGCTTGGCTCTTTGGCCACGCTTAAAGTCACTCATAGTTAACTCCCTTTTTCTAATTAAGTAGCAAAATGTTTGCCAAACAAATACTGCTTGGTATTAGGGTCTGTTGACCTTTCAAGGTTTAATTTGCAGCAGTCTGTTTGGTATTTAGGCAAGGCAGCGCCTATGTGGTGTGGTATTCCCCATACATAGGCGATAACGTAGCATTAATGCAAAACAGGCGCTGCCCGAAGGGTTCTGCCTAGGGGCAATTAACTCTTTGTTGCCTACATGGATGTAGGTAAGGGGCGTGAGCAGGACGCGGAAGCTTTACTCGGTTTTTACTTAGCCCACTAGGTTACAAACCTCGCGCCGCGATTAAATTGCCCCTAGTTTGAACAAATATTAATCCGCAAAGGTTCAACAGACCCTAGACTTGCTGCTATTGTTTAACACAGACCCTAATTACTTCGACCTAACACGGATGACCTCTATGCTCAGTGCTTTAATTGCAACACTCGCTAATAACACATCAATTCCAGCAATCGACACCGTTAAGCCAAACTCTATTTCCTGGAGCTTTTTAAAAGATCAAAGCGTGCAATTACTACACACATTCATGCAATTACTGCCCACTTTATTATTAGGGATTGTTATTTTGGTGATTAGTTATTTAATTGCAACACCATTATCACGCTTGTTAATAAAGCCTGTTACTTACATGACCAAGAGTAAATTAGTACACCTAGTTGCTAGGCGAGGTATTAGCACCTTAATTATTTTACTCGGGTTTTATCTATTTTTACGCTTGGCAGGACTCACCGAATTCGCGGTCGCAATTATGAGTGGCACCGGATTAATTGGGCTTATTTTAGGCTTTGCCTTTCGGGATATTGCTGAGAACTTTATTGCCAGTTTACTTTTAAGTGTACAGCGTCCATTTAAAATAGATGATGTAATAGAAGTTGATGGCAGAATTGGTATTGTTAAAAAAGTAACTGCAAGAGCAACCACTTTAGTTGACTACGATGGCAATCATATTCAAATACCCAATGCGACTGTGTATAAAAATACCATTAAAAACTTAACCGCTAATCCAAAGATGCGCGGTCATTTCTCAATTGGTATTGGCTACGATAATGACATTCGCGACGCACAAAGTTTGGCAATTAGCATAATATCGCAGCAAAACTCTGTGCTTAGCGATCCACCTCCTCAAGTATTGGTTGATAACTTAGGCTCCGCCACTATTAACTTTACCGTTTACTTTTGGGTCAATGGCGAACAATACAGCATGCTAAAAGTAGCCTCACAGCTTATGCGAGAATTAATCAATAGTTTTACGCAACATAATATAAGCATGCCTGACAATGCCAGAGAGCGTATATTGCTCAATAGCCAAGGTGAAGATATTTATCCCATAGCAAGCGAAGCTAAAACAGAGACAACAGAAGAAATTAACGAGCAATCACATATTCAAAAACATAAAACCACAGAGCATGAACACAGTATTGATGATGTAAGTAGTGATACGGATGATATTCGCGAGCAAGCCGATGAATCACGCGATCCGGAGCAGGGAAAAAATATTATATAGAGAGGTTCGAGGTTCGAGGTTCGAGGTTCGAGGTTCGAGGTTCGAGGTTCGAGAAATTTAAAAGCCTTGCGGTTAACATTACAAGGTTTTTTATGCCTGAAGGCGATAGTTAGACTCGCGTCGAGTTTAGGTTTAAGCCCGCAACCCGAAGCTCGCCGCCCGCAACCTGATAGCTTATTCCAAACACAAAAAAGCCCGCAGCGTTAACTGCGGGCTTTTTTATTGAATGAGTGAGTCAGCCGGTAAGCCGGGTTCTGTCCTTTCCGAAGAAAGTGATAATCATTCGTCTAGGCCATAAATCGCTCTATGGCTCAAGCAACCTACCCGGTTCCAACGTGGGCCACGCCATAAGGAACCCTATTTGGTCTTGCTCCGAGTGGAGTTTACCTTGCAACCGACTATTACTAGCGGCCCGGTGCGCTCTTACCGCACCCTTTCACCCTTACCAATCCGAAGATTGGCGGTCTTCTCTCTGCTGCACTTGTCGTGGGCTCACGCCCCCCAGCCGTTAACTGGCACTCTGCCCTGTGGAGCCCGGACTTTCCTCCCCCTGCGCATTTTCGTTGCAGGCAGCGATTATCTTGGCTAACTCGGCGCGCAGTATACATGAGAGCACCACACTACGCAGTAAACATTTACTGTTTTTCTTCAATAATTGTTTTATACAACGCGTTTTTCTTCATACCAAAGTAATCGGCCACCACGCCACAGGCTTTTTTCATTGGCATTTCGTTTTCAAGTAGCGCTAACATTTTGCGTGCCTCTGGCGGAATATCGTCAACTACCTTAGGTTTACCCGGCAGCATGAGTACTATTTCACCGCGCTGTTTAGTAGGATCGTCAGTTAAAAACTGCTTTAACTCAGTCACTGTGCCATTAAAAAAAGTTTCAAATGTTTTAGTGAGCTCTTTGGCAAATACCACTTGCTGCTCACCACCTAGCGCTGCTTCTAAATCATCTAGGCTTGCCATAATACGGTGGGTACTTTCATACATAATACTGGTAATACTTGAGTTAACCGCATCAATAAAAAAATCTTGGCGCGCTTTACTTTTAGCGGGCGTAAAGCCAACAAACTGAAAACGGTCGGTTGGCAGCCCTGAACAACATACCGCCGTAATAGCAGCGCATGCACCAGGCACGGGTGTTACACTTGCGCCCTGCTCACGACATAAATTAACAACGGCATAACCAGGGTCGCTTATAAGCGGCGTGCCGGCATCGGATACTAATGCAATATTTAACCCTTGATTAAGTTGGTCGATAATTTGCTGCGCTTTTTGCTTTTCATTATGGTCATGTAACGCAAAGGTTTTAGCCTTAATACCAAAGTGGCTGAGTAGCTTGCCAGTATGGCGAGTGTCTTCAGCAGCGATTAAGTCAACCTGCGATAATGTCGCGATTGCACGCTGACTTAAGTCGTCATAATTGCCGATTGGGGTGGCAACAACGTAAAGAGTGCCAATTTTCTGTGAATTCTCCTCATTTAACATTGAGGTCTCCTGCGTCAGTCAGTAATATAAGCAAATCGCGTTAACGTATGGGAAATCATTGTGCGACTTAAACTAGTTAGTCTATTAATTATATTGTCAGGGTTATCGGCGTGTAGCACAACCGAAAAACCAACTAAAACCAGCGATAACTTAAGTAACAGTGCCAATACGCTGAAAAATGAAGCACTGAATGCGCAATCTATTTACCAATTAGCGCAAAACCGCTATGGTGCAGATAAAATTCAACTGCTTTATAGTGCCCGTGATAGCGCCATTACGGAAGAAAACTGGCCGCTACTCGAAACAATATGTAGCGAACTTGCACTTACTGCCAGTGTTGATCAAATTCAGAACCGTTTATATATTGCCTTTGCACAAAAAGAGCAAAATAAAAACCAGCAAGCACTTGAGGTACTAAACACGCTTGAGGGACAACTCAAGCAACCTGAGCATTTTGCTTGGCACCAATTTTTAACTGCCAGCATTTTTGCTTCTCAAAACTTGCCAAAACGTGCTGCACCCTATTTTTTTGCGGCGTCAGAATCTGCAACTAAAAACACTATTTCAATTCCTCAGCTTAGTGATGCACTTTGGAAAAATTTAAAGCAGCTTTCTTCGTATGCATTAGAGCGATTTAACCGTGGTTCTGTGATCCAACAAGGTTGGGTTAACTTAGCTTTGTATCATCAGGTTTATGCCAACAGCTCTGTTGATTTAGACCAAGCCATTAATAATTGGCGCCGCCGTTACCTTGGGCATCCTGGTAACAATGTACTGCCAAAACAAGAAACATATGCTAATGAATTAGCGCCAATTAATATTGAGCGTTTGGTTGTTTTACTGCCTCAGTCAGGTGCTAATAAGCGCCTTGGGGATGCCTTAAAAGCAGGCATACTGGCTGCGCTTGATAAAAAAGAGATTAGCGAAACGCTGTTTATTGATGAAAATGTCGAAACCGAAGCGTTGAGTGCACAGATAACACAATTACAACCGGACTTTGTTATTGGCCCGCTATTAAAAGCCAATATAGATAAGCTCGCTAAGACCAATACATTACTCGATATACCCACATTACATTTAAATACCTTTGATGGCGAACGAACCTCGCTGCAACACTACTTTTTTGCGCTTAATCCAGAGCATGAAGTACAACAAACTCTAGAGCACTTTTTAGCGCAAGGTTATCAAAAACCTATGTTGCTAGCGCCAAATAATACCAATGGTCAGCGCTTAATTGACTACTTTAATCTGCAATGGCAACGCTATAGTGAAACAACCACACAAGTTGGCTTTTACAACGACAATAAAGATATGCCCAATACCATTACCAGCTTGCTAGAAGTTGATAAATCAAAAGAGCGTATTAAATCGGTTAAAGCACTTTTTAATAAAGAAGTTGAAAGCGAAACACGCTCACGTGGCGATATTGATGCCATTTACATACTCGGCGACGCCATTGAAACCCGATTAATTAAGCCTTACCTTGATGTTAATGTGAGTACCTTTGCCGATAGAATTCCTATTTACGCCAGCTCTAAAAGCCACAGTAAGCAAATAGATACCACTGACAAAGGTGATTTAGACGGACTCTACTTTACTGAACTGCCTTGGATGTTAGACTCACAAATTACGCAGCATAATCTACGTAAGCAATACAATGATTTATGGCCTGAACAAGCCGATATAAGCCAACGTTTATTTGCGATGGCTTATGATTCCGTCACCATGCTGAATGATATTAGACAGCTGAGCATTACACCCGATAAATACTTTTCAGGCTTAAGCGGTAAATTATCCATTAATAGTGCCGGTGATATTGAACGATCACTGCAATGGGCACAGTACAACAATCGCCGTATAAAACCTGTGGAATTAAAAACACAACGCCCTGTGCCGCTATTTATGCAATCGGCAAACGATGGCATAACCATAATTAACCTGAACTCTGGTTAAGAGATTTACTAACGTATTGAATCAAAAATAATATTTATGTTTATTTTTCTCTAGCCAGAGATTTCCAGTGAAAACAAGGCGAAATTACGCGTCAATAGCTAGCCTATTGCAAGTAAATTCAACGCAGTTAGCGCTGAAAATAGCTGCTTGAGATAGATTTATTATCCAGAGTTCAGGTTAATTAACTAAGGGGTTAACATGTCGTGGTTTAAACAGCTGTGGCAAAATAGTCGTGAAAAAGGCCAGTATTATGAGCGTCAAGCGCAAAAGTATTTAGAAGCGCAAGGTTTAAAAGCGATTGAGCGGAATTACTACTGCCCCTACGGCGAACTTGATGTCATTATGAAAGACGGTGACACCTTAGTGTTTGTAGAGGTTAAGTTTCGTAAAAATAATATAAAAGGCGGCGCTAATTATGCTTTAAGCCCGCAAAAGCAAGCTAAGTTAAAGCGCACTATTTATCATTACCTTGGTGCTAAAAACTTAAAAAACCAGCCATTACGTATTGATTACGTAGCTATAACAGGCGAACCGTCATTACATATTAACTGGCTGAAAAACGTATTTTAATACTGAGCACATACAAATGAGTGAGCAATTATTACAACAGCTAAATGCATTAATGCGTAGTTAAAAATTAACAAGCTGCTTCTAAAAATAATCATCCTTAATAAAGGGTGTGAGCTCACACAGAATTAGATATTAATTGTTGGTAATCCATGCAAGACACAATAAAAGAAATTTTTAAAGAAAGTATTCAAGTTCAAATTGCAGCAGGTGAAGTACTTCCTAGCGCATTGGAGTCAGCGGCATTCACCATTGCACAAAGCCTGATCAATGGTAATAAACTGATATGTTGCGGCACAGCAAACTGCCACATGTTGGCACAACACATGGCTGGCGTATTAGTAAACTTTTACGAAACAGAGCGCCCTTGCTTACCTGCAATTGCCCTTTCGCAAGAAAATATTAACCTAGGTCAAGGCCATCAAATAGATGACCACGATACCTTTGCACGCCAAGTACGTGCCTTTGCTCAGCAAGGTGACTTATTATTGGTACTTGCCATTAATGGTAATGAAAAACATATAATTTCTGCAGTAGAAGCGGCACTAACCAAAGATATGAAGGTCATAGTAATGGTAGGTGATGATGGCGGCGAACTCGTTGGCTTACTTGGGCACAACGATGTAGAAATACGTACACCGTCTAAACGCCCTAGTCGCATTATTGAATCGCATTTAGTTAACCTTCACTGTTTAAGTGAGTTGGTGGATTTAACCCTTTTCCCGCAGGATGAAAATTATGTTTAAACGCTCCCTGATTATTTTAGGCACTGTTGTGTTATTGCAAGGTTGTGCCGCAGCTGTGGTCGCTGGTACAGCCAGTGCTGTTACTGCCGCTAACGATAGACGAACCATTGGCTCGCAAATAGACGACAACAACATTGAAATAAAAGCCAGCATTGCTATTAGTGAAGATGAACGTCTTAATAAGTTTGCTCATATCAGCGTTATAAGCGTTAATGGCGTGGTTTTAATGGTAGGACAAGTGCCTAACCAAGAAATGAAAAACCAAGCGTTTAAAACCATTGAGAACCTATCTGGTATTCGCAAAATTCATAACCAACTTCGCATTGGCTCTAATATTGGAATCACCACGCAAACTCACGACTCATGGTTAACCTCAAAAGTAAAAGCGCAGCTTTTAGCGGCTGAAAACATCAGCAGTAATAATATAAAAGTAGTGACTGAAAATGCCGAAGTATACTTGATGGGACTAGTATCTGACGCTGAAGCAAACCAAGCCGTTAATATAGCTCGCAACATCTCTGGCGTAGAGCGAGTAATTAAAGTGTTTGAGTATTTGTAAAAATCTCAGGTTCGAGGTTCGAGGTTCGAGGTTCGAGAAATTTAAAAACCTTGCGGTTAACATCGCAAGGTTTTTTTATATCTGTAGCAGCGGATTCACCCCGCGTCTGTATTAGGTTTTAGGCCCGTAACTTGTAGCTCGTAACGTATTGCCAATCAAATGCGCGGGTAAACCAGCCTTAAAAAGCATATGCACAAAGAGAAGTGAATGAGGAGTAAATGAGAAAACAATAACCATTAGCCCAACTGATTAATTAGAGTCTCTAGGCCCGTTGCTCGCTTCTTGCAGCCCGCTGCCGAGAACCCACCCCCCTGCCTTTAACCTTTAACCTTTAACCTTTAACCTTTAACCTAATATTTTCATACAGACATAAAAAAACCGCTTATTAAGCGGTTTTTTTTCTAACATTTACGAGCTATTTTATAACGCGTAAATGTGAGCCTTTTTTCTTTTCAAGCTTATGATCAGGTGTTTCATCAACTATTTCAGGTGATGAATCGACACTTTCAAGCTCTGGAGCAAAATCGTCTTCGTCCTCTAAAAACTCATCTGCAGTAAAGACTGTGCCTTCACCATTTTCACGTGCATATATTGCAAGTACAGCCCCTAAAGGCACGTACACTTGCATTGGCTGGCCGCCAAAGCGCGCGTTAAAGCTAAGCTGAGTATTATCTAACGAAAACTGCGTAACCGCCGAAGGGCTTATGTTCAATACAATTTGGCCATCTTGGACAAACTGTGTTGGCACTTGCACTGCAGGAAAGTCAGCATTAACCACTAAGTGTGGCGTGCATTCGTTATCAACAATCCAATCAAAAAAAGCGCGTAGTAAATAAGGACGATTAGAGGTCATTATAAACGGATCTCACGCTCTGCTTCAGTTAAAGAAGCTTGGAATGATTCACGTTCAAATAAACGGATCATATACTCTTTAAGTTCTTTAGAGCCTGCACCATTTAGCTCAATACCAAACTCAGGTAAACGCCATAATAGTGGAGCTAAGTAACAATCAACCAAGCTAAACTCTTCACTCATAAAGTAAGGCGCTTCACTAAAGATCGGTGCTATTGCAAGTAATGCTTCTGTCAGCTCTTTACGCGCTTGCGCTGCTTCAGACGTGTTGTTAATGATTTTTTCAGCTAGGCTGTACCAATCAGTATCAATACGGTGCATCATTAAACGACTACGACCACGCATGACCGGGTATACAGGCATTAGTGGAGGATGAGGAAAACGTTCATCAAGGTATTCCATGATGATGTTTGCCTGATATAAACCAAGCTCACGGTCAATCAGTGTTGGCACTGTGCCGTAAGGGTTAATTTCGTGAAGTGCTTCTGGCAGATTATCCTTTTCAGCCATATGAATATCTACACTTACACCTTTTTCAGCAAGTACAATGCGTACTTGGTGGCTATACATACAGTTAGCACCAGAAAAAAGGGTCATTACAGGGCGCTTATTGGCAGCTACGGCCATGCCTACCTCCATTAAATAACTAAAACAGCAATAGGGGCTTAAGCCCCTATTGCAAAATTACCTTTAAATATGTTCAAACTTAATGAACATCTCTCCAGTATTCTTTCTTCAGCATAAATGCCAAGATAAATAGAATCACTAAGAATCCAAGTACCTTAATACCTAGCGCTTCCGATTCGAGACGTGTAGGTTCACCTACATACTCTAGGAAATTCGTTAAATCACGAACTGCTTGGTCATATTCATCTACACTTAATTCGCCCGTACCATCTGTTTCTGTACCAGTAATATGAGTGGTTGTTTTACCATTTACTGTTACTTCTTCAGTAATTGCAGTAGGAACACCTTGCAACTCTTGAAGAACATGTGGCATACCCACCGATGGGAATAACGTATTATTTACGCCAAACGGACGAGATTCATCTTTGTAAAACGATTTTAAATAGGTATAAATCCAATCACTGCCACGCACACGCGCAACATTTGTTAGATCCGGCGGAGCCGCACCAAACCATTTTGCAGCATCTTCTTTCTTCATTGCATTATTGATATGACTACCTACTTTTGAACCATCAAAAATAAGTTGCTCTTGACCAATCTCTGTTGGAATACCAATATCGCGGAAAGTACGTTCATAACGTTGATACTGCATTTGGTGACAACCAAGACAGTAGTTCATGAACAACTTTGCGCCACGTTGCAAAGAAGGTTGATCAGATATATCGTTACCCGCTTCCATTAGAGGAACTGACGGGCCTGCCGCCATTGCTGGTAATACGTTTACTGATAAAGCGAATAAACCAATAAGTAGCTTTTTCATCATTTCGTTAACCTCTCAGGCAATGGCTTAGTTTTTTCATTCTTACTGTAAACAAATAACAGTACGAAGAACATAAAGTAAGTCACAGTACAGATTTGCGAAACAAGCGTTTTAAAGTCAGTTTGAGGTGTAGCACCAACCCAACCTAAAAGAACGAAAGTAACTACAAAGCCTGCAATGTTCCATTTGTGGAAACCACAACGGTAACGAACCGAACGAACCGAACCACGGTCAATCCAAGGCAATAATGCTAGCACGACAATAGATGCACCCATTGCTGCAACACCCATTAGCTTGTCTGGAATCGCACGTAAGATTGCATAAAACGGCGTAAAGTACCAAACAGGGAAAATATGCGCTGGTGTTTTAAGTGGGTTTGCCGGTTCAAAGTTTGGCGCTTCTAGGAAGAAACCACCCATTGCAGGCATAAAGAACACCACCCAACAGAACAAGATTAAGAAGCCAACCACACCCACAATATCTTTTACTGTGTAATAAGGGTGGAACGGTATCGCATCAATAATGTCTTTTTTATCTGTGTAGTATTCATGGAACTTAAATTTAGGCTTGTCTTCTTCAGCCACGGTTCCTTTTTTACGTTTGTTATCAATACCGTCAGGGTTGTTAGAACCCACTTCGTGCAATGCAACAATGTGTAAAAATACTAAGATAACAATAACCAGTGGTAATGCTATTACGTGTAATGCAAAGAAGCGGTTAAGCGTTGCACCCGAAATAACGTAGTCACCACGAATCCACAGTGTTAAATCATCACCAATAACCGGGATTGCCCCGAATAGTGAAATGATTACCTGTGCACCCCAGAACGACATTTGACCCCATGGTAATAAGTACCCCATGAACGCTTCAGCCATTAGGGCTAGGAAAATAAACATACCGAATAACCACAGTAATTCACGTGGTTTTTGGTAAGAACCGTAGATCATGCCACGGAACATATGCATGTAAACAACGATGAAGAACGCAGATGCACCCGTTGAATGCAAATAACGTAATAACCAACCGTACTCTACATCACGCATGATGTATTCTACTGATGCAAACGCACCTTCAGCAGATGGTACATAGTTCATCGTTAACCAAATACCGGTAAGGATTTGGTTAACTAGTACTAACATAGCGAGTGAGCCAAAGAAGTACCAGAAGTTAAAGTTTTTTGGTGCTGGATACTGTGCAATGTGCATGTTCCAAACACGTGTCATTGGGATACGGTCGTCTATCCACTCAACAATTTTTCCAAACATTAGGCCACCCCTTGTTCTTCGCCCACTAAAATAGTGGTCTCATCAAGAAAAGTATAAGGTGGAACTTCTAAATTTAATGGTGCAGGTACCGATTGAAATACACGGCCGGCCATATCAAACTTAGAACCGTGACATGGACAGTAAAAACCGTCATCAGTCCCTTCCACTTTCTCACCAAAGCCACCTTGTAAAAAGCTAGGTGAACAACCCAAATGCGTACAAATACCTACAGCGACAAAAATCTCTGGGCGTAATGAACGGAAATCATTGGTTGATGATTCTAATTGTTGTGGCTCTTGCGATTGCGGATCACGAAGTTGACCTTCATGTTCTTTCATCTGCTCAAGCATTTTTGGGGTCCGTGATACAACCCATACAGGTTTACCACGCCACTCGACACGTATTAATTGTCCTGGCTCAAGTTTGCTGATATCTACTTCTACAGGCGCACCCGCAGATTTAGCTCGCTCACTTGGATTCCAAGACGCAATAAAAGGAACAGCAGCCCCAGCCGCACCAACACCACCAACAACAGAGGTAGCTATGGTTAAAAAGCGACGTCGGCCATTGTCTACAGGCGCATTGCTCATCCACTTATCTCCACTATGATTCTCAACACTTGCTATATTGAGAACATCAGTTACAGCAGGTTAATTTTTCGAATTTTAAAAGAGAAACGATCATAATTAAAACCCTTGTTTAAAACAAGGTTATTCACAGCCTCCTGCTCGAATAATCCTGACTTGCTCAAATAGTTGATTAAGTTAGCTCGAGTATGAAACCAAATGACTATAGTATCGCTTCCGTAAAAACAATTTGTAAACAAGTACAATCTCACCAACTAAGTACAGTAACCACTGAATTTGGCGACATTAAACTCATTCACTTTATTTGCCCGCCAATTGTAGCAAAAAAATTCACCAATTAACTGATGGATTTAAACTAATTGCGATAATTATTTAACTTTTTTTGCGTTAGTTGGTCATTTTTAAGCTTTCGTTCAATAAATACGCATGCTTTGCCGATTCTGATCAAGCTAATGTCGACATTAGTCTTAAAGGGAAAGGTTTTAGGTATTAGGTTTTAGGTATTAGGTATTAGGTATTAGGTTTTAGGTTTTAGGTTTTAGGTTTTAGGTTTTAGGTTTTAGGTTTTAGGTTTTAGGTTTTAGGTTTTAGGTTTTAGGTATTAGGTTTTAGGTTTTAGGTTTTAGGTTTTAGGTTTTAGGTTTTAGGTTTTAGGTTTTAGGTTTTGAGCTTTAGGTTGTTCTGGATCTTTGTCTTCCTGATACCTAATACCTTTATCTTCCTGATACCTAATACCTTTATCTTCCTGATACCTAATACCTTTATCTTCCTGATACCTAATACCTTTATCTTCCTAATACTTTTTATTTAATCTAAAAACAAAAAACCCAGCATAAGCTGGGTTTTTGAATTCTTGATAACGTAAAAATTAACGTTTTGAGAACTGTGGACGCTTACGCGCTTTCTTAAGACCCACTTTCTTACGTTCAACTTTACGTGCATCACGAGTAACGAAACCTGCTTTACGAAGTTGTGGACGTAGTGACTCGTCAAACTCCATAAGTGCACGAGTGATACCGTGACGGATAGCACCAGCTTGACCAGTAGTACCACCACCGGCAACGGTGATGTGAAGGTCAAATTTTTCAGTCATGTCTACAAGCTCAAGAGCTTGACGAACAACCATGCGTGCTGTTTCGCGACCAAAGTACTCTTCTAAAGAGCGCTTGTTGATTACGATGTTACCAGTGCCTGGGCGTAAGAATACGCGAGCACTTGAACTTTTACGACGACCTGTACCGTAGTATTGATTTGCCATGATAGTGCTCCTTAAATGTCTAGAACCTGAGGCTGTTGTGCAGCATGGTTATGCTCAGTACCCGCGTAAACTTTAAGTTTGCGGAACATAGCGCGGCCTAAAGGACCACGTGGCAACATGCCTTTAACAGCTTTTTCGATGATCATTTCAGGCTTTGCAGCTTGAAGTTTATCAAAAGTAGTAGACTTAAGACCACCTGGGAAACCAGAGTGAGCGTAGTACACTTTATCTTTGAATTTGTTACCAGTAACAGTAACTTTCTCAGCGTTGATAACGATGATGTAATCACCAGTATCTACGTGTGGTGTGTACTCAGCTTTGTGCTTACCGCGTAGGCGATGAGCGATTTCAGTAGCGATGCGACCTAAAGTTTTATCTTCAGCGTCAACTACGTACCAGTCACGTTTTACTGTTTCTGGTTTAGCAACAAACGTTTTCATTTATAAAAATCCAATGTTTTTCAATTAAAACCACAGGTAGTTATTATTAACTACCGCTCTAAGTATGCTACAACCCCTTCGAGTTTTAGACTTTTTCGCCGCTCACAAGTGGCTAAACTATATGAGGACATAGAACGCAACGTGGCAGACGCGGGAGTATACCAGCACTTAAATCACATTGCTACCGGCCGGTTGTTTTTTCCGCAAAAAGTTTTAGGTTTTAGGTTTTAGGTTTTAGGTTTTAGGTTTTAGGTTTTATCAAAAATAACCATAAAATTAGTGTGGGTAATTAAAATAGCTTAAACAATTTAAACCTCTCAGATTCGTTCTTTAATTTTAGAGATTAAGCTCGATAGCATCTTTGATAACTCAGATGTTTCACACAACCAAAGTTGGCCGACATTCGAATCAATATAGTTTATATCAATACCTATATAAATTTGTGTTCTAGCTTCAGCTAAAGAAGAACGAGCAATATCTAAAAAACGCACTTTTTCTCTGTCACTATCTCGTGTCATTCCCTCAGCAATATTACTAGGTACAGACAATCCTGCGCGTGTTAACTGATCTCGAAAACCAAAATCTTTTGTTATTGTTGGATTTTTATATATATCTGCACTTAAACGAGCAGCTCGCTTCCATACCTCTAAACTTTCAAAATTCATCATATCTATTATCCTTAATGATATATTTTGAGCTTAGTTTTTATTTAATAAAATACAACCTAAATTTTGCTCTTAATCTCTACCTAACACCTAATGCGCGGCATAAAGCCCCGCATACGCTCAATCCTTGCAATGTACGTGGCTTACTAAAACCTGCTCTTTTACCTTTAACCAAACACCTGCACGACATAAATACCCACCTAATTTTAATCCAAACACCGTGCTTGGCTTAATCTCTACCTAAAACCTTTAAATTTATTTTGCACCACAGAGTGCATAGAGGCGCCTCGCGGAAAGAGAACGCCATAGGTTTGAGATTTGAGGTTTTCCTATTACCTAGTTCCTAATACCTAACACCTAATTACTTCTGACACACCTCACAAAAAACAGTGCTGCGTTGGCCTAAACGAATTTCTGTTAGTGCTGTATCGCAATTTACACAAGGCTGGCCTTTTCGGCCATACACTAATAGCTGTTGCGCAAAGTAGCCTGGCTTACCGTCACTTTGGGCAAAGTCTTTTAACGTCGTGCCGCCTTGGGTAATTGCAGCGGCTAAGGTGTCTTTTATAATTGGGATTAACGCTTGGTAGCGTTTAAGGCTTACTTTACCGGCTTCTTTTCGCGGATCGATACCCGCTTTAAATAACGACTCGTTAGCATAAATATTACCGACCCCAACCACTACGGCGTTATTCATAATAAACTGCTTAACGGGCACTTTTTTATTACGTGATTGCTCATAAACACGTTTAGCAAAAAAGTCATCAGTGAGTGGTTCAGGGCCTAATTTAGCAAGTAACTTATGCTCTTCATTGGGTGCTTGCCATAAACAGCAACCAAAGCGACGTGGATCGTTTAAACGCAGCGCCTTATTATTCGCTAAAATAAACTCAACATGGTCGTGTTTTTTAAGTGGCTCGGTTTTATTTACAACGCGCAAGTTCCCCGACATCCCTAAGTGCAATATAGCCGCCCCAAGCTCACATTCTAATAGCAAGTATTTTGCGCGGCGTTCAATACTGCTAACCACCAACCCTTCAAGTTGGTATACCTCATCTGGCACAGGCCAGCGCATACTGGCATTATGAATGTTTACCTTAGTAACGACTTGGTTTAGCACATGGGGGGTAATGCCCATGCGGCTAACTTCTACTTCTGGTAATTCAGGCATTTATAAAACTCACTATGAAAAGGTAAAACTAGGAAATAATTGCTTGGCAGTGCTTAAATCAAGCAACATTAGCCGCTGACTGGTTTTCTCGAGAAGATAATACTCACCATTTGCTTTATATAATAAGTACATCCAAGGTAGGGGCTCACCGGCGAGTTCAAACGTCGCTGCCGATAGTGGCTTATTAATATCAAGCGCATCAGGTGTGGCTGTCGTCATTAACGCTGTATTTTGCCATAAATAAACAAGCTCACTAAGTTGCTGCTCTGAACCTTGCCAACTAAGCGGTACCTCTTTGATCAAAGCAGTAGTACGCCAGCTTGTACCAATGCGCTCAATTTTTTGGTCGCTAAATTCAAGTGTTAACACAAAGCTTTGCACAGGAAGTAGTGGCTGCAGTTGCGCCTGCGTTTCATCGGATCCAATCTTTTTATGAAGACCATTTAAAAAGAAGATCATAATCAACATCGAAAAAATAATAACATTGTTCCAACCTTTGCGGCCGAGTTGCATGTGGGTCTTCCAATTAATAATATCGATTTAAAGTGTAACCAAAACTTAATTGCACTGTCTATATGTTAAAAGCTGGATACTTTGCTAGAATATCGGCAAATTTTAAGGAGTTTAGTCAATGTCAATGTATGTAGTGGGCCATAAAATCCCAGATTCAGATTCAATATGTGGTGCAATTGCACTGGCTTATTTAAAAAACCAAATTGATGAGCCGGCAATTCCAACCCGCCTTGGTGAAGTATCACCAGAAACACAGTTCATTTTAGATAAATTTGGCTTCGAAGCACCTGAGCTTAAACTTAGCTACGCTGGCGAAGACGTTTACATTGTAGACCACACAGAAAAAACCCAAGCACCTGATGATATCGACCAAGCTCGCGTTGTTGGCGTAGTTGATCACCATAAATTAGGTGATTTAACCTCATCAACCCCGCTTGAATGCTGGATCCGCCCTGTTGGTTGTTCTAACACCATTATTAAGATGATGTACGATTTTTATAACGTAGAGATCCCTAAAGATATTGCTGGCATTATGCTTTGCGCCATATTAAGCGACACGGTTATTTTTAAATCGCCAACCTGCACCACTGCCGATATTAAATGTGTTGAAGCCCTTGCTGAAATTGCAGGCATTGAAGACTTTAAAGAACTAGGCATGGACATGTTCCGCGTTAAATCAGCCGTTGAAGATACGCCAGTACGTGACTTAGTAATGCGTGACTTTAAAGACTTTAACATGAACGGTAACCTTGTTGGTATTGGTCAGTTAGAAGTTATTGACCTTGCGGTATTTGACGAGATTAAAGCCGATCTTGAAGCCGACATTGCCAAGCTTAAAGAAGAAGGCGGTCGTCATTCAGTATTTTTACTTCTGACCGACATTATGAAAGAAGGCTCACAAATGCTAATTGCATCAGACGATGCTAGCCTAGTTGAGCAAGCCTATGGTGAAAAACCAGAAGACGGTAAAGTATGGCTAGACGGCGTATTAAGCCGTAAAAAGCAAGTAGTGCCCCCACTACAAGACGCTTTTAATAGCTAGATTCGAGATTCGAGATTCGAGATTCGAGATTCGAGATTCGAGATTCGAGATTCGAGATTCGAGATTCGAGATTCGAGGAATTTAAAAACCTTGCGGTTAACATCGCAAGGTTTTTTTATACCTGTAGCAGCGGGTTCACCCCGCGTCAGTATCAGGGTTTGGACTCGAGGTGATAGGTGCTAGGTCCTCTGCCCGTCGCTCGTGGCTCGTCCGTTACGGTATAAAGCCCCGTCTTATTAAAATACCTGCTATATTTATCGATAAAATAAAGGCGGGAGTTTACCTCGCGCACTTTCACAACATTTCAAACACCCTGCGCGGCATAAAGCCCCGCCTACCAATAAAACACCCATGCTAACCTACCCGTAGGCGGGAGTTTACCTCGCGCACTTTCACAACATTTCAAACACCCTGTGCGGCATAAAGCCCCGCCAATAAAACACCCATGCTAACCTACCCGTAGGCGGGAGTTTACCTCGCTCACTTTCACAACATTTCAAACACCCTGCGCGGCATAAAGCCCCGCCTACCAATAAAACACCCATGCTAACCTACCCGTAGGCGGGAGTTTACCTCGCGCACTTTCACAACATTTCAAACACCCTGCGCGGCATAAAGCCCCGCCTACCAATAAAACACCCATGCTAACCTACCCGTAGGCGGGAGTTTACCTCGCGCAGAATTTAGGTATTAAGCAACCCAATTAATTGCCTGCTATATTTACCTATAAAACCACAAGATATCAAAATGAAAAAATCACAAAACCTAAGGAAAGGTCGTATTTCAATACCCAACCACTATTACTGCGTAACCCTGGTCATTAATAACAGACAAAAGCTATTGAGCGATTTAAGTATCAATAGAAAAATAATTTATGAAATTAAGCAACTTGAAGAAGAAGGTGCCTGTAAAAGTATTGCTTTTGTCTTAATGCCAGACCATATACATTGGCTTTTTCAATTAAAAGTAAGCATGCATTTGAGCGCCTTAATTAGGCTATTTAAAGGCCGTTGCACCAAACTTGCCCGAGATCATCACAAAATTAATAAGCTTTGGCAAAGTGATTATTACGATCATATGATCCGAGATGAAAAAGATCTCATTAACTATGCGCGCTATATAGTAGCAAACCCGCTTAGAGCTAATATCGTTGATAACGTTGGCGATTACCCATTTTGGGATTGTATTTATTTGAAATAAAATATAAATACCCGTAGGCCGAAGTTTGTAAATGCAATTGAAAATTTGTAGGCGGGAGTTTACCTCGCGCAAGTTCTTTAGGCCTATCTACAAAGATTAAAATGCGCGGCATAAAGCCCCGCCTACAAAACAAGCAATAAGGACCCTCATGAAAATACTTCACCACGGAGCAGTAAATGGCGTGACAGGTTCATGCCACCAGCTGATAATAAACGACCAAAGCTCTTTTCTAATTGATTGCGGACTATTCCAGGGTGAAGATTCTGTAGATGATCTAAGCATTGAATTTAATATAAACACTGTTCGCGCATTAATAGTTACCCATTGCCATATTGATCATGTTGGCCGAATTCCCTATTTGTTAATGGCTGGCTTTAAAGGACCCATATTTACCTCTGTCGCATCAGCAAGCTTATTGGCGTTAGTCATTGAAGATGCATTAAAAGTGGGCGTTACGCGCGATCAAAAAATAATAGACACCTGCTTAAGGCTACTTAAACATCAAATTATTGAAGTTGATTTTAAAACCTGGTTCGATCTTCCTTGCAAAGGCGAACATTCTGCTAGGGCGCGTCTACAACGAGCAGGGCACATTTTAGGCTCCGCCTATGTTGAAATAGACATAGGCACACCTCCCCACAAAGCTAATAATAATCATAGAGTGGTTTTTTCTGGTGATTTAGGGGCGCCCTATACGCCTTTACTACCCGCACCCAAAGCGCCCTATAAAGCCGATACCTTAGTGATAGAGTCGACCTATGGAGATAAAAATCACCAAGGTCGTAAACAACGTACGCAAACCTTAAAAAACGTGATTGAACGCGCTGTTGCCGACAACGGCGTAGTACTTGTGCCTGCCTTTAGTATTGGCCGCACGCAAGAACTGTTATACGAGCTTGAACAGCTAATTCATGCTTCTGCTAAAAACTCACCTTGGCGCACAATACAAGTAATACTCGACTCCCCCATGGCAGCTAACTTTACTCAGCAATACCGAAAATTTAAATATTTATGGGATGAAGAAGCAAAACAAAAAGTAGCCAAAGGCCGCCATCCTCTCGACTTTGAAAACCTCACTACAATAAATACCCATAGCGAGCACTTAGCGTTAATAAATTACCTCGCCACACGCCAAACACCTGCAATTATCCTAGCTGCAAGCGGTATGTGCACCGGCGGAAGAATAGTTAACTACCTAGAGCGATTTTTAACAGATGAAACCACCGACGTACTCTTTGTAGGTTACCAAGGGCGCGGAACATTAGGTCGAGACATACAAGCCTACGGACCAAAAAATGGCTACGTGTTGATAAATAATACTAGGGTGAATATTAACGCCAAAATACACACTATAAGCGGTTATAGTGCTCATGCAGATCAGGCAGGTCTCATTAAATTTGTAACCGGTATGCGCAAAAAGCCCCGCCATATAAAAATAGTCCATGGCGATGATGACGCTAAAAATGCACTCGCTACAAAGTATAGGGAAGTACTGGGGAACGAGGTGAAGGTAGAAATTGGGAAGGGATAGGTTCGAGGTTCGAGCTTCGAGCTTCGAGCTTCGAGCTTCGAGCTTCGAGCTTCGAGCTTCGAGCTTCGAGAAATTTAAAAACCTTGCGGTTAATATCGCAAGGTTTTTAAATTTCTGTAGCAGCGGGTTCACCCCGCGTCGTTATTAGGTTTTAGGCCCGTCGCCCGTCACCCGTCGCCCGTAACTCGCAACCCGAGTACAGTATAAAATAGCAACACTTAAGTTGCTAAAAACAACAATAGCAACTAATATGTTTCTATAAATTTAAAAAGCAACTTATTAGTTTCCTTAAATGAACCTTCTACAGCAAATAAAAAACCGTCGTCTTGCTCTAAAAATAAAACAAAATGAAATGCCCATGCGCATTGGTATTTCTAGGCAACAATACCAGCGACTTGAAGCAAAAGGCAATCCCAGATTAGATACGCTAACATTAGTAGCTCAAGGGCTTAATAGTGAAATAATGTTAATACCGAAAGAAAAAATGAGTGTGGTATTAGCAGCCCTCGAAAACAGTGATGGCAACATACCAACCGAACACCAAAAGCTTAATCAAAGCCTACAAAAAATAACTGTATCTGAAGATCCATGGAAAGGATTACTAGAGGATGAGGATGAACATGGAAATTAATGTTTTAAAGTTAACACTGCATGGCCATGTAGTAGGCTTTCTTGCTGGGGGTAAAAATGGCTTAAACATATTCCACTTCGATGAAAGCTTTCGTTTAAATAAAACGAGGCCAACATTTAGCTTAACTACACATCCAAACTTCCCACGAGCTGAAAAAATGATGTCAGAACCTTGGGTAACAAACCAACGCGTTCACCCCATACTATCAAACCTACTACCAGAAGGTTCATTACGCGAACTAATAGCTCAAGGCCTTAAAACTCATGTAGATAATGAGTTTCACATCCTTTCGTACCTCGGAATGGACTTACCAGGTGCTTTAGTTGCTGAACCAATGAAGCCTGAGGATGTTCCAATTAGCCTATTTAATAGTCATGGCCAAGTAACTGCGGTGAATTTTGACAAGTTAAATCAAGAGAATAAATTTTCTTTGGCTGGTGTCCAAATGAAATTTTCTATGAAAGAAAAAGATGGCCGATATAATTCATAGAATCGATAAATGCAATGCCTGTTGGTATATCAAAGCGCTGCTTCAGATAGCTACACAGAGCAGGTAACGTGGCCTGAAGTAACTTCAACATACGTGTATAACTGACTAAATCAGGAAAATAATGTCGCCAATACTGACAAACAAATTTGGTGTAGTAAGTTTTAAAGTCGCGATAACCTGATTGATGAAAGGCAATTAATATAGTCATCACTTCGCTAGAGGATAGTCGAGACGGCTTAATGCGTTGCTTCTCACCTGATTCTATTAGGTGTTTAAGCCACTGAGGTTCAAACAATAAACAAAAATCATCGACATCTACGTAAATTGCATCTAAGTTATTCATGCCCTTGCCTCGGTAATCTTATGTTTCTTGGTCGAAAGATCTGATCACCGCAAGGGCATTTAGTTCCATTTCTTATGTGCAGCTCAGGTTATATAGCTAACATTCAATAAGTGAATATATGTCAAGTAGAGCAGATATTGGCAAGCAAATAAGTACTAGTAGGAAAGCTTTAGGCTACACGCAACAAAAGCCCTCGCGGTGGCTATGTATTTATAAATAATGAAAAGGTACACATCAAGGCAAAAATTCACACCATCAGCGGCTACAGCGCTCACGCTGACCAAAAAGGTCTCATTAAATTTGTAACCGGCATGCGTAAAAAACCCAGCCACATAAAAATAGTCCACGGCGACAACGACGCCAAAAACGCACTCGCAGCAAAATACAAAGAAATATTAGGAAACGATGTAAATGTTGAAATTGGAAAGGGATAGGGGATAGGTTTTAGGTTTTAGGTTTTAGGTTTTAGGTTTTAGGTTTTAGGTTTTAGGTTTTAGGTTTTAGGTTTTAGGTTTTAGGCTCTATGCCCGTAGCTCGTCGCCCGTCTTAACCCGCGGCCCTTTAACTACCTCTAAAAGCGCAGCGTCTCTTAACCTCTTTGTGCATAATTTTATTACCTTTAAATACATGTGCGCGGCATAAAGCCCCGCCTACAAAACAATTAAAACGCGGTGGTTCCCCCGCAACCCGAAGCCCGTCGCCTTTAACCTTTAACCCTTAACCTTCACCCTTTAACCTTTATATTTAATCACTTCCTCTGTGCACTCTGTGACCTCTGTGGTAAATAAAATAGCTTAAAAAATAGGTTCGACTCTGCTTGATTTCTGATTTCTGCTATCTGATTTCTAAAATCTGCTCTTTTACCTTTCATCTTTAACCTTCTTTTTGCACCACAGAGTACAACAAGGCGCTTCGCGCTACACAGAGAAGACAACACAATTAAAACACGGTGCTTAACCGTAGGCGGGAGTTTACCTCGCGCATGTTTAAGTAAAGCGCGCGGCATAAAGCCCCGCCTACAAAACAATTAAAACACGGTGGTTCCCCCGCAACCCGTCGCCCGCAACCTTTAACCCTTAACCTTCACCCTTTAACCTTTATATTTAATCACCTCCTCTGTGCACTCTGTGACCTCTGTGGTAAGTAAAAGATCCACCTTCTAAAGAAGGTGGCTTTGAATTAGCCCCCTAAAAGGGGGCGTTGTTTACTCCAGAGTTAACTGAGCTTGCTCTTGTCTCTCCTCCTTCTGCTGATGCCTGACATATCT
>Ga0207889_1000058_pt1 | contig 96713 bp, 99 predicted proteins | sample LinPmetageLP47_FD_184058 | JGI IMG/M metagenome (GOLD analysis project Ga0207889, IMG submission 184058) | Marine viral communities from the Pacific Ocean - LP-47 (SPAdes) | ecosystem: Environmental > Aquatic > Marine > Oceanic | place: Pacific Ocean | collected 2011-06-12 | reverse complement strand
GTGATAACGTTAAGATGACAGTAACGCTAATCGCGCCAATCGCGATGGACGAAGGTCTTCGTTTCGCTATCCGTGAAGGTGGCCGTACTGTAGGTGCTGGTGTTGTAGCAACTATCGTAGAGTAATAGTTAGCCTAGCTAATTAATACTAAAAAAACCCGAGCTTAGCCTCGGGTTTTTTAATGTCTGCAATTTACTTCATGTGAAGGTGGCGCTCTTACCTTAGGGGTAGGTGCTTTGTAGCAACTATCGTAGAGTAATAATTAGCCTAGCTAATTAATACGAAAAAAACCGAGCTTAGCGTCGGGCTTTTTAATGTCTCAAGAAAAATACAGGTTTCAGGTATTAGGTGCGAGGCTTCAGGCAGAGCAAAGCGGTATTAATTTGATCATCGTAGCATGGGTTGAGTTTTATCGAACTCAGAGGATAAAGCATGAAGGTGGCGCACTTACTTAGGCATCGGTGCTTTGTAGCAACTATCGTAGAGTAATCATTAGTTGTAATGCATTAAGCATTAATAAAACCCGAGCTCAGTCTAGGTTTTTTTATACCTGAGGTAAAGTGTAATTATTAATGTTATCGCTGTAACAAAGTAGGAGTATGGACTTAATTAGTTAGTAACCAGCATTCTTACGTAATTCATCAAGCATATCTTGGTTACCCATCATTTCGTCAAGCGTTGCCCTGACTGCATTGTCAGAGGTATTGTCATAAACTGAAAGTAGATGTTGCGCCATTTGCTTCATATAACCACCTTGTTTATTTTGAGCTTGGTAGTATTGCGCCATCAACCCTTGTGCAGCTAAGCGACGGATATAATCATTCGAGTCTTGCTCTAACAAGTTTGTAAACTGCTCTGCAAGGCGGTAATCAAGTACCGGTGTTTGAGTTGATAACTCAACAGCTTGAATTTTAAATTTTTCGTCACTACTGTTGTTCGCTAAATTTAAAATGTTACCCACTACTTCATAGTCATACTCAGGCATAGTAGATTTATTTAGAATATACATATTCATTTGCAGTTGGCTCAGTGCAGCTAACCTATTTAAATCAGAGATGCTTGGATCTAAAGTTTGCTCTCTTAATTGAGAGTTTATTTGTTTAGCATAATCAGGTTCTGATTTGATCCTTAAATCATAGTCTTCTGGTAAATCTGCATAAAAGCTATAAAGAGGATTTTGCTCACGTCGTTTTTCATCTTCTTGCTGCTGTTTTTCCTCTAGTACGTCAAGAACAAGCTCCTTAAATTCGTCGGTATCTTGTTCTTGATAAGAGTCATTAGCGTGCAGTTTTAAGTTTGCTATTTTGCGTTGTAGCGAACTTACTTTCTTGCTTAGTTCGTCAATTAGGGCTTCATTTGATTGCTGGTATTCTGCAGGAGTACTAATAGAAACTGTGGAGCTTAGCTGTTGCTGGTTGGGTTTATTAAGCGAACTGGCCTGATCTTTAAAAAATGTTCCGTAGCATGAAATTACCAAGGCAAGTGTTGCTATAGCAATCGCAATAGTTCCTTTGTTTATAGTCATAAAATAATCAGCCTCTAAAATGGGTAATTTATCTGTTTTCGAAATATAAGTCTGTTAAAAAGTGTGTTAAATGAGGGTTAAATATACGGGTTAATTAAGAATGCGGGGCGTGAGTGGCGAAATACGGTGTTTAAAGTGGCTATAAGCGCTAGACCTAAGCCTAGCGCGTAAAGCTTAATGAGATTTTGCGTATTGCTCAGCTTGCTTCCACACTCTTAGCGTATTGCCGCTTAAAATCTTTTTAATATCGCTATCGCTGTAGCCTCTATCCATTAAGCCTTGTACAAGGTTTGGGTAGCTAGACACATCTTTTAAGCCGATAGGCAGTGAGTCACCTACGCCGTCGTAATCAGAGCCAATACCAACATGCTCTATACCAATTAACTTCACAACGTGATCAATATGATCAAGCACTTGCTCTAAGCTTGCAAATGGGTAAGGGTTTTTAGCGCGGTACATCGCATCAAAATCTTTACTTAACTTAGTACCATCTTTTTTTACCGCTTCTTTTTTACTTTTTAACTGTTTGCCCCACGTACCTGCTTTAGCAGTAACAAAGCTTGAACCAAAGTTAATTTGAATAACACCACCGTTCTTTTTAAGAGCTAATAACATGTCGTCATTCATATTACGCTCAAAACCTGGTGTGTATTTACGTAGTGATGAGTGTGATGCAATCACAGGGGTGTTAGACAGTTCCATCACTTGATAAAACGCATCGTCCGAGATATGAGACACATCAATCAACATGCCGATGTTATTCATCTCTTTGATTAGCTCTTTACCAAATGGGCTTAAGCCTTTCCACTTGCGACGAATATCGTATGATGAGTCAGAAATATGGTTGCTTTGCGAGTGAGCAAGGGTGATATAGCGCACACCACGGTCAAAAAAATGCTGTAGGTTGTTTAAATCGCCTTCAATGGGTGAGCCGTTTTCCATGCCCATAGCAATCGACATTTTACCTTGCTTAAATTGTGCTTCGATATCGCTTGTTGAGCTGGCAATGGCAAACTTGTCAGGTGCACGTTGTGCAATTGCTTCCATACCATCAATAAGTTGATTCGCTAATTGAAAGCTTTTGCCTTTGCCTTCAAACTCTAAATGAGCAGGAATATAAATCGACATAAATGGCGCGTTTAAACCGCCTTTTACTGCACGAGGGTAATCAAAATCGCCGCCATCAGTAGCTTTAGTTACATCAGCCCATTTTGCGTGAATACGGTAAGGTACATCAATGTGGGTATCGATTAAAATGGTATCGTGTGCAAGCTTAATTGCTTTATCTGAGGGAGTAATTTCTGCGTGTACTGCACCTGTTAATGCAATCGACATTGCAATAACTATTGAGCTTAGTTTTATCATTTATAATGGCTCTTTAAGTTAAAAAAGCCATTGTCTATTTTTACGCCGTGTCTGACAAGTTTACTCGTCGAATTGCGCTTCACTTTGTAGTGCTTTGAATTCACTTTTAGAAATTATGGTGACCGACTCATGTAGCTCAGAGAAAAACACCATAGCTTCGCCGCTTTTTAATTGCTGATTTACTTGCGCTACTTTACTTTCAATACTGAACTCTTGTTCGCCATAGTCAGTGCCTTCGCGCAAAACGTAGCTTTCAATTAGGTTGTACAGTGTGTCTTTATCAAGTTGTTCAAAAGGAATAATCATAGCCACTCTTTATCGGTGTTATTAAATACACATTGTTTAAAATAATCAGGCACCACTTGCTCTAACCAAAACACGGGTTTAAATGGGTTGTTACCGCTAATAAAACCTACGTGGCCGCCCCTCTCTGAGATGCGCAGCGTAACATGCTCACTTACATCCTGACTACTTGGAACTGCTTTAATCGACAGCATAGGGTCGTCTTTGGCATGAATAATTAGTGTGGGTGTCGCAATATCTTTTAAATACGGCATGGCACTGGCTTTTTTGTAGTAGTCGTGCGCATTTTCAAAGCCATGTAGCGGTGCTGTAAGCTGGTTATCGAACTCTAATAAATCATCAATTTCCATTAACTGATCGGTGGTGATCGGTATTTGCTGTTTAATTTGCGGGAGTTTGCGTTGCATCGACTTTTTCATCCGATCGAGCAAATATTTTTGATAAATTTTACCTAAGCTTTTACGAATAACATCACTAGATGATGACAAATCATAGGGCGCAGATATCACGGCGGCTGCACTAAGCGGGCAGTGAATGTGTTCTTCCCCTAAATATTTAGCCAGCACATTACCACCCAATGAAAAGCCAACCGCCACAATCGGGCGCTTTGGAAATTGCTGTTTTAAATGGTTTATAAAAAAAGCTAAATCGGCAGTGTCGCCACTATGGTAGGCTCTTGGCAGGCGATTGACTTCGGTTGAGCAGTTTCTAAAGTGCATTAGCACCACTGCAAACCCTTGCTTTTTTAATGCTTTCATCATGCCTTTGGCATAAAAACTATTTATGTTGCCTTCAAGTCCATGAAGTACCACTGCGAGCGGCGCCGTTTCGTTATGCGGGAGTGACCAAGCAAGCTCAATAAAGTCACCATCGGGTGTATCAAGTTGCGCAAGTTCGTAGCGAGTATGGTGAAAAGGGCGAAAAAAACGCGGCATTATGGTTTGAACGTGTCGGTTGGTCATCCACCATGCGGGTTTGAACTTAGGGATCATGTCTGTACTACGCACTTTGCAATAAACGAAGCGCTAGTGTAGCAAATTTTTTATATTTAAAAATAAAAAGCGCCTAATCAGTAAACTAATAAGGCGCTTTGTGCGTCGTGCTTAATGCTGTTCTTTAATATCTGCATCGTGTACTTTTTTCATGAAAAAATACACAAAGAAGAGGCATAAACTAATAACGACGCCTAAAAATCCAAATGATAAAAATAGTACTGGGTCGCTAAAAAAATCTCTAAAGAATACGTCCATAATGGCCTCCTGATGTCTATGGGTTAATCATAGGCTGGCTTGGCAGGGCTTGATATGATCCAGATCAAGCTATTTAACAGATTATAAAATGGGCAATGCAGATGTTGATTTTGATCAATAAAGTTAAGTCGATTTTGCACTTTTTAGTAAATTATCTGCGATTTTTTAATCACTTTTATAATAAAGATGGTCAGCAAAGTTCAGCTTTGAATAACCGTTGCTTTGTTTTAAGTTAAATAAAACAAACCTGGTGTTAAATATATTTGACATGGCTAAAGAGTGAACTTATAGTTTTAAAGTCAAAAATATTTTACTTGGAGTTAGCTTTATATGACTCGTTCAGAGCACTTTAAAGAACTTTTACAAAGCATAAGTTTTAGAGAACTGACGCTGAGTATCGATTTACTAGTAAGCGTGTACATATCTTACTTTTATGTAAACAGCCTAATGAATGCGAGTACGCAGCAGCTTAGTTCTGTTTCTTGGTTATCTGGTTTATTGCTACAGGTGTTAATTTATTCTGTGATACTTATAGTATTGAGCTATTTATTACTTTCATTTATCAGTGATAATGAATTAAATCAGCCACCTGATGTGAGAGAAAAGCAAATAAATTTAGTGGGTTATAAATACAAGGCCATAATATTACAGACGGGAATTTGTGTTGCTATTGTTCAATATCAAATTGAAGCTAATAACTGGGGCCCAGCTATCGAATATAATATTCCATACTTACCAATGCACGTCATGGTAGGTGCTTTTTTGATTGCCGAAATAGTCAACTATATAGCGCAGCTTTATAAAGGTAGAACGGGTAATATTTATGAGTGAGTATGTAATAACTAACTCTATTCGAACATTACGCTTTTTACGCGATGAAATGACGCAAAAGCAATTAGCAGATGCTATTGGTGTAACTCGGCAAACGGTAATGGCAATTGAGGCAAATAAATATTCACCCTCTCTAGAAGTGGCTTTTAAAATTTCTATAGTTTTTAACTTGCCATTAGAAGAGGTGTTTCAATACAAAGCCAAAGATATGCAGCTTGGTTTATAAAACAAACTAAAGTAACCACGTATATAACGAGCTAATATTCATAATATAAGTGATCTGATGAAAATAATGGTGAAAAATTATGCCAAATATTTATCGCTGTTATTGGGCGTTGAACAGGCTGTTAAATCCATACTATTAACTACATCAATCAATATTATTTGTTGCTGCTTTTCTAACTTCAACTCGGCGCCGAGAAGTGCTTTTCGAATTGCGGCGTAATCGGTAATCTCGGTTTGAATTGTTTTTAAATAGGCGCGGGTAGTACGTAGAGGCTTTAATACCTGCTGCTCAAATTCACTAATAGATTGTTCAAGCTTGCTCAGCTGTGTTTGGTTAATAGCTAGATTGAGAGAATCTAAGTAATACAGCAACAAGCATAGGTTGACGTTTTTACCTTGCAGGTTTTGGTAATCTAACAGGCGCGCTTGCATGCCATCTTCGCTATAAAGCTGACATGCAAACTGCCAAAAATCGTTGCTGTTAAGCAAGTTCATCGGCGAATGCCTGTTCTTTTTGTTCCATCTCTTCAAGGGCCATTAATAACTCTTCTTCAACATTATTAAGCTTAGGCGTAAGAGTGGCTTGCTTGGTAATTAGCTCTTTGAGCTTAGCTTTATTTTCATCGTTATAAAGTGTGTTATCGCCGAGCGCCTCTTCAACGTCAGCTAATTCTGCAGCAAATTTATCCAATTGTTTTTCAAGCTTTTCAATTTGCTTTTTAAGCGGTTGAATCGCTTTTCTGAACTCGGCCTCTAAGCGCTTTTGCTCTTTTCGGTTTACTTGTGAGTGGGCTTTTGGCTCGTCATCGGTGTCGCTTTTAGCGGCTTCTTTATTAGCATTAAGCAGCCACTGATAATACGCGTCTAGGTCGTAACCAAACTGAGTAACTTCGCCGTTATCAACTAAGTAAAATTCATCAGCGGTGTTTTTAAGCATGTGGCGATCATGCGATACCGTGACCATAGCGCCTTCAAAGCCTTGCAATGCCATAACCAATGCGTGGCGCATTTCTAAATCAAGGTGGTTGGTTGGCTCATCGAGTAGTAATAAATTTGGTTTTTGATAAACCAACATAGCCAGCACTAAACGGGCTTTTTCGCCGCCTGAAAAGGGGGCAACTGGGTCGAGTGCTTTATCGCCTACAAAGGCAAAGCCGCCTAAAAAGTCACGCAGTGATTGTTCGCTAGCTTTAGGGTTTAAGCGTTGCAGGTGAGTGACGGCACTGGCTTTTAAATCAAGTGATTCCAATTGATGCTGCGCAAAGTAGCCAATGTTTAAACCCTGATGCTGAAACACTTCACCCGCTTGAGGTTGTAAATCACCAGAAAGCAGCTTAATAAGTGTTGATTTACCTGCGCCATTTCTACCAAGCAGCGCGATACGGCTACCTGGTACTAAGTTCAGCTTAATACTGTTTAAAATGGTGACATCGCCATAACCGGCTTTGGCTTTGTCGAGTGTCATTAGCGGGTTAGGCAGAGCGGTTGGCTCAGCAAATTCAAAATCAAATGGCGAGTCAACATGTGCTGGGGCAAGTTTTTCCATGCGCTCTAGCGCTTTAACACGGCTTTGTGCCTGTTTGGCTTTACTGGCTTTGGCTTTAAAGCGGGTAATGAACTGCTCTAAGTGGGCAATTTGTTCTTGTTGTTTTTCAAACATGGCTTGCTGCTGTAATAAACGCTCAGCTTTTTGGCGTTCAAACTGCGAGTAGTTACCTTTGTACACATTAATAAGTTGTTTATCTATATGCCAAATTTGATCGACCACAGCGTCTAAAAACTCTCGGTCATGAGATATCAGTACCAATGTACCAGTGTAGGCACGTAAAAAACGCTCAAGCCAATACACAGCATCTAAATCAAGGTGGTTTGTAGGCTCATCCAGTAACAGCAAGTCGGCATCGCGAATAAGCGCTTGGGCTAAGTTTAAACGCATACGCCAACCACCCGAAAACGCACTTACTGGGTTTTCTATTTGATTATTAGCAAAGCCTAAACCATGTAACAGCTCTCCTGCCTTGGCTTCTATACTATAGCCTTTAATATTTTCAAGCTGAATATGCACTTTAGCTTGAGTGTCGCCATCATTGGTTTGCTCAGCTTCACGCAAAGCAATTCGTAGCGCATAATATTCAGGGTGGCCTTGCAGTACGTAATCTATAGCGCTTATTTCAAGGGCGGGGGTTTCTTGTTTTACTGAGGCCAGTGACCAATCTTTAGGAATACTGCAATTACCGCCATCTAACGAAAGCTCAGACTTTAATAAACTAAATAGCGTTGACTTACCACAGCCATTAGCACCAACAAGGCCTACTTTGTGCTCTGGAAATAATGTAGCCGATGCATTTTTTAATAAAGCTTTGCCACCGCGAAGCAGTTCTATTTCTGAGATTTGGATCATAAATACGTTACTTTACTGTGCCTTGATTGAATTGCGGCCATTATAACACGGATCTTATTAGCTATATCAATCGTATCAAGTAGGCAAATATTGCGATAAAATAACGTCAGTCAAAATGGTAGGAAAAACGAAGTGAAACATAAAAAACGATTTATTGCTGGAGCAACGTGTCCTGAGTGTAAAACCATGGATATGTTAATGCTCTACAAAGAGCATGACGTAGAAAAAGTTGAATGTATGCAGTGTGGTCATAAAATGGCTCAACCAGAGCAGGCTGTGCAGGCATCAACACGCCAATTTGAACAGATCATTGGCGTGTTTAATCCAGGCGACTAAACCTAAACAGTTTAGTAATGCGGTGGCGGAGGCTCCGGCATATTCGACATCATAGGTTGCGATGCTTGCGACTCTTTAAGTTTTTCAGCCAGCAACTCGGTTTGGCGCTTTATTTTTGCCAACTGTTGCTGGTGAACTTTTATTTCATCATTCAAAATTTCAATTGTTTCGTCTTGAAAAGCCACTTTAGCCTCAAGTTCCATTAGCCGATGTTCAATTGTGTTCATTTGGTTCTCTTATAATAAAGCGCTCAGCGATTCCGCTTGAGCTTTCAGTTAACAATGATTTACCGTTATCTGTAAATGCCACATCAAGTACCACTGCCGATTTGGGCTTACTGCCTTCTCGCGGAGTGACTTGCCATGTTTGAACTTTTTCACCGCTGGTTAGCTGCCATAAATCAACCCGTTTATTGGGTGAACCGGTTGCTAATAAAGTGCCTTGATCGTTAAAGCGCACTGCGGTAAAAATTTTCTGACGCGCAATATACTTTAGTTTACTAACAAGGTCACCTGTAGTCAGCTTCCATACATTTGCTTGTGCCATACTGTCGGCGGTAAAAGCATAGCGCCCTTGAGGATCTAAAGCGACCTGCGTTACTCGGGTTGGGTGATTAAAGCGATGAACTACTTGCCCACTTTGAGTATCCCATAAGTAGGCAACATAATCGTTAGAGCCGCTCAATGCATAGCGCCCATTAGGTGATAGGTCTACGGTGTTTACTTTATCTTGGTGGCCTAAAAATTCAATGCGTCTGCCAGTGTTAAGGTTTATAAATACCACAACGCCATCGCTGCGCCCGTAAACAACACTTTGGCCTTGGTTGCTAATGGCAATATCGCGAATGCTGGCTTTTTGTATTTTATAAAAACCTTTATTTTTGCCAGTGGCAATATCCCAGACCGCAAAGGTGGTTTTTTCGGCGGTAACAGCCACGCTATTATCAAAAGCAATGGCTACGGCATAAACTAAGCTATCTTCGGCTTGCTGTTGAAACCATTGGTATTTAAGCGCTTGCTGTTGATTATCCCAAAGGGCGACCCCATGATTGATAGAAGACACTAAGCTGTATTGACCATCGTGCGATAACGCAGATGAAAAGGCGCCCTGTGCAGTGTGCTCAAAACTGGCCACTGCTTGTTGTTTTTCATCACTACATGCAATTGTTAATAAACAGCAAGTGGCGACTAAAAAAGTACGAAATAACGACATATTACAGGTATTTCCTCTTAACTCTTAGTGACTGAGAGGTTAGACTAGGTTGCGAAAAACGCCTAGGTTGTTTGTCTAATCACTGGATATGTTTTTAGTTTAGCTATTAAACAAGCAGCCTACCATGTAGGCCGTTAATCTTTAACTAGTAATATTACAATAAATGGCAACTGCAAAGTGTGTCGGAGATTTAAAATGAGAAAGACGATTAAATTGTCATTGATTGCAGCGTCAGTTTTAGCGCTTACAGCTTGTAATCAAGAAGCAAAAAAAGAGCAAGCAGACGTTAAGCTAGATACTGTAGCACAGCAACAAGCGTACGGTATTGGTGCATCTGTGGGTAACTTTTTAAATAAAGACCTAGCGGATAAAAAAGAAATTGGTATTGAATTAGACCAAGCTTTATTAATGCGAGGCTTTGAAGATGCACTTGCGGGTAATGCAAAAATTGACGAAGAGAAAATTCGTGAAGTTTTAACAGCATTAGATGAGTCAGTGCGTAATAAACAAGAAGAAAAAGCAAAAGTAGAGTCTGAAAAAAGCAAAGCTGAAGGTGAAAAATACCTAGCTGATAACGCTAAAAAAGAAGGCGTGATGGTTACTGAGTCTGGTTTACAGTACGAAGTAATGAGCGAAGGCGAAGGCGCAAAACCAGTAGCAACTGATGTGGTTAAAGTACATTATAAAGGCACATTGTTAGACGGTACTGAGTTCGATAGCTCTTACTCACGTAACGAGCCGACAACGTTCCCACTAAACCGTGTAATTCCTGGTTGGACTGAAGGTTTACAACTTATGCCTGTAGGGTCTAAGTACAAATTTACTATTCCTTCAGACCTTGCTTACGGCGATCGTGACTTAGGTAAAATTCCTGCTAATTCAACACTTATTTTTGAAGTTGAATTATTAGAAATTCAAAATGATGCAGAAGCTGCCGCTGCAGAATAAGCGTTATAGATAATAAAAAAGGGACCTTAGGTCCCTTTTTTATTACGTTGAATAACTAATTAGTCAGTGTGATTAGAAAATAAGTTATCAATCAGCTCATCTTCAAGTGCAAAGCGCGCTTCGAGTGCTTCACCCATTACTGAAAGATCATTATCAAAGCCTTCTAGTAAATCTTCAGCGTCTACCTCAGCGTACTTATCGTTGAAATCCAGAGCGATGTCAGTGGTATCTGAAATACGTGGGTATATCGTATTAGCGAGTTGCTGGCTTTCTAGGCCTTTCTTTTCGCAGGCTTTAGCAATATCGTCGTACACTTCAAAGTGGCCGGCCGATAAATAATCCATTAAAATTTGGCAAAATGCCTGAATTTGTGATGGTTCAGGCAAAGACTGATCTTTTTTCTCATAAGGTGAAAAGCCTGCAATTTTACAGTAAAGCACAATCAGCTCTTGGCGTTCGTTTAACCAATTATCGATGACCGTATGGCTACCCCCCCACTTTTGTTGAGCTTTTTCTACACGCTTCAGCATAATTTTTCTCCTAAGCTGGGTTGGATTTTTTAAATTAAAAATAAAACTTATGTTATCCAAGATATATTTAATTGGCGTGTATATCAACAAGTAAAATAGATGTAATACCAGAGGGAATTTTGTTTAAGGGTATAAGTTGTAAGTAATTTATTCCAGGCAAGAAAAAACCACCTATTACGGTGGTTTAATTTCTTTATTAGACTTGTTTAAACAAGCATTCTTATTTTTATTAGGGATTTTTATTATTTTTATATTAACAATTTTTGTTATTGTTTTGTTAACGCGGGGGATACAATATCAAGCTTTTTTAGATGTTGCAAATAGTTTAATGAAAAGTTTTTATTATTAACGTTTGTTTGGTTGTTTTATGTACAAAACAACATGAAAATTAAAAATTACTTGATCTAGCGCTACTCTGTAGCGATTTAATCGCTTAGCGATAGAGGGGGCGTGAATATGGTGGTACAATCTTGCACAATTTCTAAAAGCCCTAGGACTCTATACGCTATGAGCGAATTAAAAAACGACCGTTATTTACGTGCCCTTGCCAAGCAACCTGTTGATGTCACGCCGGTATGGATGATGCGTCAAGCAGGACGTTATTTACCTGAATACCGTGCTACACGTGCACAAGCGGGCGATTTTATGAGCCTGTGTAGAAATGCTGAGTTAGCCTGTGAAGTAACATTACAGCCTTTGCGCCGTTACCCATTAGATGCAGCTATTTTGTTTAGTGATATTTTAACTATTCCCGATGCAATGGGATTAGGCTTGTACTTCGAAACCGGCGAAGGCCCTAAGTTTGAACGCCCAATTTCGTCACTAGCTGATGTTAAAAAAATTCCTAAACTTGATCCTACCGATGAGCTTGGCTATGTAATGAACGCAGTGAGCACTATTCGTCGTGAACTTAAAGGCGAAGTGCCATTAATTGGTTTTTCTGGTTCGCCTTGGACACTTGCAACTTACATGGTTGAAGGTGGTAGCAGTAAAGTATTTGGTAAAATCAAAAAAATGGCGTTTGCTGAGCCGCAAACACTGCATTTATTACTCGATAAACTAGCTGATTCGGTGATAGATTACTTAAACGCGCAAGTTAAAGCGGGTGCGCAATCGCTAATGGTATTTGACTCATGGGGTGGTGTACTAAGCCCGCGTGATTACAATGAATTTTCATTGCAATACATGCATAAAATTGTTGATGGCTTAATTCGTGAATACGATGGCCGTAAAGTACCGGTTACTTTATTTACCAAAAACGGTGGTCAGTGGATTGAAGCGATTGCCGCAACGGGCTGTGACGCAGTAGGTTTAGATTGGACTATTAACATTGGTGATGCTAAACGTCGTGTTGGCGATAAAGTGGCACTGCAAGGTAATATGGACCCATCAATGCTTCATGGTACGCCTGATCGTATTCGCCAAGAGGTTGGTACTATTTTAGAAGACTTTGGTACTGGCAATGGCCATGTATTTAATTTAGGCCACGGTATTACACCAGATGTTGACCCAGAAAATGCCGGTGTATTCATTAACGCCGTGCATGAATTAAGTGCGCAATATCATAAATAGTTTCTAAATAACGATGAGTTATTAAAAAAGCCCGCTTGATTCAAGCGGGCTTTTTGTTACCTAGTGCTTAATATTACTTAAACAAGCGATTTAAGCCATTTAACGCCGCAACTCGGTAGGCTTCTGCCATCGTTGGGTAGTTAAACGTGGTATTTACAAAGTAGTCGATGGTGTTGCCACCATTTTTTTGTTCCATAATAGCTTGGCCAATATGCACAATTTCAGAGGCACGCTCACCAAAGCAGTGCACGCCAAGTACTTCTTTGGTTTCTGTATGAAATAATATTTTTAAACTGCCCACATCGGTACCTGCAATTTGCGCACGGGCTAAGTGTTTAAATTGCGCACGCCCCACTTCATACGGTACTTTTGCGGCAGTTAATTGCTGCTCTGTTTTACCAACAGAACTCATTTCAGGAATAGTATAAATACCGGCTGGAATATCAATAATCAGCTTTTCATCGCAGTTACCAGAAGCAATGGCATCTGCGGCAATTCGACCTTGGTCAAATGCAGCACTAGCAAGGCTTGGGTAGCCAATAACATCGCCTACTGCGTATACATTGTCTATTTCTGTTTGGTAGGTTTCGTTTACTTTTATCTGTCCGCGGCTATCTGCTTTTAAGCCAATGGCTTCTAAATTAAGGGTATCAGTGTTACCGGTTCGGCCATTGGCAAATAAAATACAGTCAGCTTTAACACGTTTGCCCGATTTTAAATGCATAACAACGCAGTCATCACGGGTTTCAATGCGATCAAATTCTTCGTTATGACGAATTACAATACCGCTATTCCAAAAGTGATAGCTTAATGCATCAGATATTTCAGCATCCATGAACGCCAATAAGCGATCGCGAGTATTGACTAAATCAACCTTGGCACCTAGCCCTTTAAAGATAGATGCGTATTCACAGCCAATTACACCCGCGCCGTATATAAGTACGCGATGAGGGTCGTGTTCAAGGCCTAAAATAGTGTCACTTTCGTAAATTCGTGAGTGGGTGAAATCAACCCCTGGTGGGCGATAAGGTCGTGAGCCGGTAGCAATGACAATCGTTTGTGCAGTAAGGCGCTCAGTAGAGCCGTCATTACGTCTAATTTCAATAGTGTGCTTATCAACAAAGCTAGCGTCGCCTTGAAACATATGAATGCGGTTACGATCGTAAAAACTGCTGCGTAAGTTTGACTGCTTTGAAATTACCGAACTGGCATGGCGTAAAATATCAGGAAAGGTAAGTCTTACCGGACGCTCGCCTACGTTAAATAAAGGATTTGCTTTGTATTCAATGTAGCGACTAACAGAATGACGAAGTGCCTTTGAAGGAATGGTACCCCAATGTACACAGCCACCACCCACGGCTGTTTGGCGTTCAATAACTGCTACTTTTTTGTTACTTTTAGAGAGGTTCATAGCGGTCCCTTCACCGCCAGGACCCGTGCCAATAATGATTGCATCATATTGGTATGTCACGGGTACTTTTTTCTTTTCTGGTTGTTTGGCCACAGCCACTCCTATTTTAACTAAAAGAGGCTTTTAATAACCTCGCATTAAGTGCTAGCCATGCCTGTTTTTGTGTTTCCCAGGCGGCTTCAAGCTCGTGATATTGTGCCATTAATGCCGACTTTTCACACTGCTTTGCCATATTATTTTTTTTAGCTTCCAACACTTGTTTTTGTAATGAGCAATAATTTTGCAGTTTTTTAAGCAACAAATCGTACTCTTGTTGTAATAATGTAAGCTTATCTTGCGCTAAAGGCAATTTTGCGAGTCGACCTTGCGTTTTGCTCATCAAGGTTTCTGCTTTAGCTTTTTCTATGCGCTCAACCGGTGTGCGCTTTAATTTACTCGCTAAACCAAGTGCAGCTAACGAGCGGATCATCCATTTAGTTGGGTCGTAATGAAACCATTTAATGCCATTGCGGTAATCGCTCGCAAAAATATGATGAAAGTTATGATAACCCTCCCCATAAGTAAATAAGGCTAAAAAGCCATTATCGCGTGCGGTATTTTTTTCTGTGTAAGGGCGAGAACCCCAAATGTGCGCAACAGAGTTAATAAAAAAGGTAAAATGCTGGCTCAGTACTAAACGAAGTAATCCCGCTAGTAATAACATGCCCCACACATCACCTAACATTAAACCTAATACCAGTGGTAAACCAACATTCATGGCAACTACCAGCTTTAAATAATGTTTATGTTGCCACATCACAATTTTATTGCGTTGTAGGTCGCGGCAATTGCTGTAATCACCGTAGCTATCGCCTTGGTAGTCGCGCAGCATCCAGCCAATGTGACTATACCAAAAGCCGTTGGTAGCGGCATAAGGGTCTTTTACAGGGTCATCAACTTGACCGTGGTGAATACGATGATCGCTGCTCCAATGCAGTGCACTGTTTTGCAAAGCAAACGCGCCGCCTAAGGCAAAAATAAATTCAACGACCGGGTGTGCGTTGTAAGTTTTGTGCGCCCATAAACGATGGTAACCCGCAGTGATCGATAATCCCGCGAAAAACATGCAAGCTACAAAAGCAGCCCATTGTGTGCCTGTAAAGCCATAGTTAAACCCATACCAAGGTACAAGTGTAACAGCAGCCAAAAACGTCAGGCTAAAGAAAAGGACGTTGGTCCATATAAGTGGTGGTTTTTTCATCTTTCTCATTTCTCAGCGTACAACTGTACGCTAAAATAATATTTCAATCTGCTGCCGTCAAGTATTAGACTGTACTATTAGCTATTTTTTTAATTAAAAATTTATTACAAATTCATTCAGGGAGCTGTTGATGTCGGGCGTTAGAGCACAACAGAAACAAAAAACACGACAAGCATTAATTGAAGCTGCTTTTAATCAGCTTAGTGCTGATCATAGCTTTTCAAATTTGAGCTTGCGTGAAGTAGCGCGCGAAGCCGGTATTGCGCCCACCTCTTTTTATCGTCACTTTAAAGATATGAACGAGCTAGGTTTAACCATGGTTGATGAAGCGGGTTTAACGCTGCGTCAGCTGATGCGCCAAGCACGCAGACGAATAGCCAGTGGTGGCAGTGTCATCAACACCTCTGTGGTTACTTTTATGGAGTTTATTGATAACTCTAGTAATCAATTTAGGTTATTGCTGCGTGAGCGCTCGGGTACCTCAAAAGCATTTAGAGCGGCAGTAGCACGTGAAGTGAAACACTTTATTTTAGAGCTTGCTCATTATTTAGAAAGTGAAACGCCCTGTGATGCGATTCATGCGTATATTCAGGCAGAGGCTATGGTTACGTTGGTATTTAATGCTGGCGCCGAAGCGCTAGATATTGAAGGTCAGCAACGCGATGAATTAATTGAGCGAGTTATTTGGCAGTTACGCTATATTACTCGTGGTGCGTCAAATTACGTACGCGCAGAAAAGAAAGAGTAAATATTAAAAAAAGTTAAAATAAGCACTGTACTTTACGGTGCTTGTTAATTTAAACGCCACGCCCTCTGAGGTTGAATTTTTTATCTCTTTTTTATCTATTTGTTGAATTTTAAATCCCTTAAAAGTCTTGTGTAATTATTTTTATGGCATTTTTATGCTTGCACCTACTGCGCTGCAATGATAAAAATAAGCCTCATTGGACACACACACAAGAAAACAAATGCAAACTAATCGTTTAATTACACTAAAACTAAACCTCTTACTGCTGTGGCAAGTGAGCGGGGATTAGTGTGTTTGCATTGAGCTAAACAACAAAACCCCGCAATTGCGGGGTTTTTTTTATCTCGCTGCAGGGATAAATCGAAATTTGGTTAACACAGGAATGAGGGGCAGTTATGCAAGAGCAAGATAAAGTATGGATTTTTGATACCACCTTACGTGATGGCGAACAGGCACTTAAAGCAAGCCTGACTGAAGATGATAAAATTCAACTAGCACATACCATTAGCCGCTTAAATGTGGATGTCATGGAAGTGGGCTTTCCGGTTTCGAGCCCCGCTGACTTTCGCTCAGTGCAGCGAATTGCCACTGAAGTAAAAGGCCCTATTATTTGTGGCTTAGCACGCTCGGTTGCCAAAGATATTGAAGCCTGTGGTGAGGCGCTTCGCAGTGCACAGCAAAGCCGTATTCATACTTTTATTGCAACCAGCCCGCTTCATCTTGAACACAAGTTGCGAATGAGCCTTGATGATGCCACTGCAATGGCGGTTAAATCTATTAAATTAGCCCGTAATTACACTGATGATGTGGAATTTTCATGTGAAGACGCAGGACGTACACCACATTGGGATTTATGCAAAATAGTTGAGCAAGCTATTAATGCCGGTGCATCCACGATTAACTTGCCAGATACCGTCGGTTTTGTAACGCCAGATGAATACGCAGCAATGATCCGTCATTTAATGAACAACGTGCCAAATATTGATAAAGCCCGTTTAAGTGTGCATTGCCATAACGACTTAGGCTTAGCCGTTGCTAACTCTGTTGCTGCCGTTCAAGCCGGTGCGCGCCAAATCGAATGCACCATTAATGGTATAGGGGAGCGCGCGGGTAATTGTTCACTTGAAGAAGTGGCGATGATCATGAAAATGCGCAAAGACCATTTAAACGTATATACCGATATAAAAAGCGAAGAAATTTACCGCGCCTCTCGCCAAGTAGCCAAAATTTGTAATATGCCGGTACAGCCAAATAAAGCGATTGTTGGCGAAAATGCGTTTGCCCACAGTTCAGGTATTCACCAAGATGGTGTCTTAAAAGCGCAAAATACCTATGAAATTATGTCACCTGAAAGTGTGGGTGTGCCAAGTAATCAATTAAATATGACCTCGCGTTCAGGGCGTCATGTTATAGAGCACCGCTTAGAAGAGTTAGGTTATCAAAAATCTGATTACGACATGGATAGCTTATACCAAAGTTTCGTTGCGTTAGCTGACCAAAAAGGCACAGTATATGACTACGACCTAGAAGCAATGATTTACTTTAATCAAATCAGCGACAAAGATGAAAAATATCAATTAGAGTTTGTTCACTCTACGTCGAACTCTCAATCGGTAGCCAGCTCAACGATAGGTTTGTTGATTGATGGCGAAGCAAAACAAGAAGCGGCCACAGGTAACGGCCCGGTAGAAGCCTCATTTGCAGCCATTGAGCGCTTAACTGGTATGAGCGTTGAAATGATTGAATACAATTTAGAGGCCACCGGCCAAGGTGCAAGCTCATTAGGACAAGTGAATATTATTGCTAAATATGATGGCCGTCCTTATCACGGTGCCGGTATTGCGGCCGATGTGGTCGAAGCCTCAGTACGCGCTATGGTTCGGGTTTATAACTTAATTTATCGAGCACAAAAAGTGTCTGATTTAAAACAACAAAGGAAAGCAGGATGAGTAAAACACATTACAGCGTTGCCGTATTAGCGGGCGACGGTATTGGCCCAGAAGTTATGGCAGCTGCAGAGCAAGTGCTTGATGCAGTAAGTGATAAGTTTGGTTTTACTCTGAACCGTGAACACCACGCGATTGGCGGAGCAGCGATTGATGAGTTTGGCAAAGCCCTTCCTGATACCACTTTAAAAGCATGTGAAAACGCCGATGCTATTTTATTCGGCTCCGTGGGTGGCCCTAAGTGGGAGCATTTACCACCGAATGACCAACCGGAGCGCGCATCACTGTTACCACTGCGCAAGCACTTTGGTTTGTTTTGTAACTTACGCCCTGCTCAGTTGTTACCCGCATTAAGCGCTGCATCACCACTACGTGCTGATATTAGCGAAAAAGGCTTTGATATTTTATGTGTGCGCGAGCTAACGGGTGGTATTTATTTTGGTGAGAAAGGTCGCAGTGGCGAAGGGGCAGAAGAAACTGCATTTGATACGCAAACTTATTCACGTAAAGAGATAGAGCGTATTGCACGTTTTGCTTTTGAGGCCGCTAAGTTGCGCAGCAATCATGTGACCTCGGTTGATAAAGCCAATGTTTTAGCATCAAGCGTTTTATGGCGCGAAGTGGTAACCGAAGTGAGTAAAGACTTTCCAGAAGTGAGCTTAGATTACATTTATGTAGATAACGCAGCAATGCAGCTGGTTAAGCAACCTAGCCAATTTGATGTATTACTTTGCGATAATTTATTTGGTGATATTTTATCGGACGAGTGCGCGATGATCACCGGTTCGATGGGGTTATTACCGTCGGCAAGTTTGAATCAATCAGGCTTTGGCTTGTATGAACCCGCGGGTGGTTCAGCGCCTGATATCGCCGGAAAAGGGGTGGCAAACCCAATCGCACAAATTTTAAGTGCCGCCTTAATGCTACGTTACTCATTAGGCCAAGACGAAGCGGCTCGCACCATTGAAAAAGCAGTCGCAGAGGCGGTTGAAGCCGGTGTGGGAACGCCAGATATTTATCCGCAGGGCGGCTATACCACCACCGATGTAGCAGCGGCCATCGTTTCACGCATTTAATTATTAAAGCCACAGCACCGTCAGGCTGTGGCTCAATCAGATCAGGGAGTTAGCAAGTGGCCCAAACCTTATACAATAAAATTTGGCAAGCACATACCGTTGCCAGCATTAATGAGCAAACCGATTTACTTTATATTGACCGTCATTTAGTACACGAAGTGACGTCACCACAAGCATTTGCCGGTTTACGTGAAAAAAATCGTAAAGTGCGTTGTCCAGAAAAAACCATTGCCACCATGGATCATAATGTTTCAACTAAAAGTCGTTCACTGGATGCAGCCAGCGAAGTCTCTAAAAATCAATTAATGGCACTGGATGCAAACTGTAAAGAATTTGGCATTTTGCTGTACGACTTAAATTCAGTAAACCAAGGCATAGTACATGTTATTGGCCCTGAGCAGGGGATTACTTTACCAGGTACCACTATAGTCTGCGGCGATAGTCATACTTCAACGCATGGTGCGTTTGGTGCCTTGGCACATGGTATTGGTACCTCAGAGGTTGAGCATGTATTAGCTACGCAAACACTACAGCAAAAAAAGGCGAAGTCGTTAAAAATTCAAATTAACGGTGTATTACGCCCTACAGTAACAGCTAAAGATTTAATTATGGCGGTTATTGGTAAGCTAGGCACTGCTGGTGGCACTGGCTATGTGGCTGAATTTTGTGGTGAAGGCATAGAAGCTCTATCAATGGAAGCCCGTATGACATTGTGTAACATGAGCATTGAAATGGGTGCCAAGGCAGGTTTAATTGCCCCAGATAAAATCACTTACGAGTACTTAAAAGGGCGCCCGTTTGCACCCAAAGGTGCTGATTTTGATGCCGCTGTTGCCTACTGGGAAACTTTAAAAACGGATGATGGTGCTCATTTTGATTTAGAAGTAGAGTTAGATGCAGGCAGTATTCAACCGCAAGTTACTTGGGGGACTAATCCAGAGCAAGTGATTGGCGTTGATGAATGTATTCCAGATCCAGATAAAGAAACCGATTTAATTAAAGCCGATGCAATTCGCAGTGCGCTTAAATACATGGGCTTAAAAGCGGGCGATAAACTATCAAGCGCCAAAGTAGACACGGTATTTATTGGCTCATGCACCAACAGCCGCATTGAAGATTTACGCGCTGCAGCAAAAATTGTTGAAGGTAAACAGGTTTTAGCTGGTATTGAAGCGCTGATTGTTCCAGGCTCAGGCTTAGTTAAGCAGCAAGCTGAAGATGAAGGCTTAGCCGATATTTTTAAAGCTGCAGGGTTTGAGTGGCGCGAGCCGGGTTGTTCGATGTGTTTAGCTATGAACGATGACCGTTTAGGAGCTGGTAAACGCTGTGCTTCCACCTCGAATCGTAATTTTGAAGGTCGCCAAGGGCGCGGCGGGCGTACACACTTAGTGAGCCCTGCAATGGCGGCAGCAGCTGCAATACATGGTCACTTTGTTGATATTAGAGGAGAAGCTTAATGAGCATCTATTTTAGCGGCTTAATGGCCCCACTTGATAAAAACAACGTCGATACCGACCAAATTATTCCTAAGCAGTTTTTAACTTCAACCAGCCGTGATGGTTTTGATGCAGCACTGTTTTACGATTGGCGTTATTTAGATAATGGCGAGCCAAACCCTGAATTTATTTTAAATCGTCCTTGTTACCAAGGTGCGCAAATATTATTAACCCGCGATAATTTTGGCTGTGGCTCATCACGCGAGCACGCACCATGGGCACTAAAGCAATATGGGTTTGAAGTGATTTTAGCTGAAAGCTTTGCTGATATTTTCTTTAATAACTGTGGTAACAATCAAATGCTTGCTATTACATTGCCAGCGCAAACGCTGGAAGAGTTATTTGTGTTAAGTGAACAGCACGACGATATTCACATTGATGTGGATCTTGAAAACCAGTTACTTACCAGCAATAAGTTTGCGCCAATTCGCTTTGATATTCGCAAAGACGTGAAAGAGCGTTTATTAAGTGGCTTAGACTTTATTGGTGTAACCGAAACCCTCAATCCGCAAATTGATGCGTTTGAAAAGCAGTTAGCCGCAGAGAGACCGTGGCAGTAACCTTTTACATATGAAACTGGAGCGCAACTTAGGTTGCGCTTTTTTAATCGCTTATATTAAAAAACCACGCAATAAGCTTGCTAATGTAATCATTGCCATTAGTAATAAATTGAGAGTTTTAAATTTCTGGTAGCGGACTACCTTTGGGTCGTTGATAGTCGAAAAAAAACCATCTTTAAATGACTCAGCAAGATTGGCATAGGGTGTCCCATCTAATGAATTTTGTGATAATTTTTTCCATTGTTCTGGGTGCTGCTCAGCAAGGTGTTGATATATGTGCAGAGTGTAGCGATTTTGAATAATTAATAGTAATACGATGATTATTAAGCCGATATATTTTTCCATTTAAATATGTGCTCCGCGCTAAAACTGGCTTTACGTTTATACCAATCCGCAATAATACTCAATCATTTTGCGAGGCTAAACGTGTCGCTATCTGTGTTAAAAAATTCTAATTTCGAACAACTAAATAGCGAATTTTTTGCCTAGCTATCACCCCGTTTTTCCTGCCTCAAAATAGACCGCTTAATTAAGCGAGTTGGTATTAGTTATTTCTCCTTTATCAAACAACGATATTTAATTTCTTATTTTCTTTCAAGCGATATTTTTTACTAATTAATTAAAGTAAAACCCTATTGTTCTGTTAATTTTTATTGCTGTTCATCGTGATTATTTTCTTTGTGTTTGCTTAAACGCTAAGCTGATTTTTTACATGTTTAGGGACACATTATGAAATTATTAACAGCTGCAGCGTTTATGCTGGCATCCACTGCTGCATTAGCACGTCCAGCGCCTTTAGTATCAATTCCAAGTCATGATAGCTTTTTCAATAGTATTGCTGCTCACTGCGGTAAAGCTTTCGAGGGTAAAGTAACGGTTGATAATGCAACAGGGCCGAGTTCATTTGCCGATAAAAAGTTAATTATGCATGTGCGTAAGTGTAATGACCGTGAGTTACAGGTGCCGTTTCATGTCGGTGATGATGCTTCACGTACGTGGATCATTACTAAAACAGGTAGTGGTTTGAGCCTAAAGCACGATCATCGCCATAAAGATGGCAGCGATGATGTGTCTACTATGTATGGCGGTCATACTGTGGATGCGGGTTTTGCTAATATGCAGTCATTCCCTGCAGATCAGTATTCAAAAGAGTTATTTGTTAGCCAAGGCATACCGCAATCGGTAGGCAATACATGGCAAATGTATATTTACCCTGAACAGTTCACTTATCGACTTATTCGCCAAGGTTGCGAATTCCGTGTTGATTTTGATTTAACTAAACCTATCACACCACCGGCTGCGCCGTGGGGATATGGCGTTAACTAACTTAGTTCAGGTTAACTACAGTAAAACCACAGGCTATTTTAATACTCAGTGGTTTTACTGAAAATAACGAGGTGTTATTTTTTTGAGGTTTTTTCTGCAGGCATTTCACACTGCACAAATACACTGAGCGGTGGCTGATAAGCACGCGGTTTAGTTGGAAAGCGTTGGTACTCCTGCACGCCCTCAATCACTTTTAACATAAAAGGATTATCGTGACATAAACGATTTGCGTGGCGCAACAAAAACACACTTTGGTTTCTAAAATGTGGGTAGTCGTCAGACTGTATTTCTAAGTGGTAATTGTTAGTGTCTATTTGAGTTTGCTTATAATGCACCTTTTCATCAAAATCATAAAGTCGCTGCATTTCACTTTGCTCTGCCGACACACTCAAACACCCCGTTAATAAACACCAGCTAATAATTCCATGTATGTAATGATTGGCTTTTATACTCATAAACCTTTAACTCCATCTTAATTTTGGGTAGTGTGATCAGCATATCTATTAAACCCGTTATGATATAAGTCTAACACCCAAAAAGGGGAAATGTGATGTTCAAGCAAATTAAACAGCTTTTTTCGAGTATTGATCAGCAAGATTATGATATTGAACAACATGATTTAAAAACAGCGGTTGCCGCATTATTAATTGAGGTAATGCGAGCGGATAACGATTTACAGGCTGATGAGCAACATACGCTAAGTCTAACATTAAAAAAATATTTTGATTTAACGGATGAAGCAGTAGATGAGTTAACCGAGCAAGCAAGTGCAAGCTTAGATGACGCCATTGATTATTTTCAATTTTCTAAGCAAATTAACAATCAATGTAGTGCACAGCAACGCATTGATATAGTTGAATTACTTTGGCGTTTAGCGTACTCCGATGGAGAACTTGATTCACAAGAAGAATACGTTATTCGTCGTGTTGCTAATTTATTGTATGTTACCCATGAAGACTTTATTGCTGCAAAGCTTGCAGCAACAAAGTTATAGTGGCTGCTTATTTAAGCTTACTTGCTACGCTAACTAACTGCTGTGCAAGACCAGCCACTTTTTCAGCGGTAGCGGGGTCGCTAATTCGACCGTTGTCATCTAATAAAGTATGAATAGCCGGTACTGCCAGTTGGTTCGCTAATACTAAGCTGCCAATGCCTGATAATATATCACGCACATGATTTAAGCCCCGTAAACCGCCCAACCCACCTGGTGAGGCTGCATATAAGGCGGTTACTTTATTTGCAAATGCAGGCTCTGCGCCTTGTTCGGTGCGCGATGCCCAATCAATAGCATTTTTTAACACGGCGGTAATAGAGCCATTATATTCTGGGCTGGCCAGCAAAATGCCATCGGCTGCGCGCAGTTTGTCTTTAAGTTGTTGTACACCGGCTGGTGTGCCTTGTGCCTCGAGATCTTCATCAAACATAGGAATGGCTAAGTCTGCGAGTTTAATCACTTCTACTTCAGCGCCACTTTCTAAAGCAAAGCGTGCTGCTTCGTTAATGAGTTTTTGATGAAAGCTATCTTTACGTAAGCTACCTGCTAGGGCAATAATTTTTGGTGTTGTCATGAGCTGCTCCTGATAATGAGTTTGTATAATGTGACTTTAACAAATAATCACTTGCAGAAAACCCGAATAAACGCAACACTTATGTGCGTATATGCACATAAGTTAAAGGTGGCACAGTATGGCGGTTAAGTTTGAAGATTGGCAAGATGTTAAAGTGGCTTTTGAGGTTGCACGTTTAGGTACCTTAACTGCGGCGGCAGAGGCGCTTAATGTGCACCATAGTACAGTGCTTAGGCGAATTAATAATCTTGAAAAAAACTTAAACACACGTTTGTTTCATCGCCATGCTCGAGGCTATAAAGCAACAGAAACAGGCGCTAAGCTGTTTAGTACCGCACAAGTGATCGACAGCTCTCTTGAGCAGTTACATAATGATATTGCTGCGGCTGATAGCACACTGCGCGGCAGTTTACTGTTAACCACGGTTAGTGGCTTTATGGATGTGCTTGGCGATGTGTGCGAGCAATTTCAGGCGCTACATCCACAAGTGCAGCTTGAGATGATTTTAGAGCAAAAGCGTTTACGGCTCGAACACGGTCAGGCGCACATTGCCGTACGGGCAGGGCCAAGGCCCGATGAAGGCGACTATATTGCACAGCATTTGGCTCAGCTTAACTCGGGTTTATATGCTAATCAGCGATATATTAATAAATATGGTATGCCTAAATCGCTGAGTGATTTACAGCAACATAACTTTATTTCTGGCGTGGCGGGCTTTAATGCGCGGGTGCCGTATTTTGAATGGGTAGATCAGCATATTGCAGCGCCGCAAATAAAACTGCGTGTGTCAGAAACCTCAGAAGCTACGCGTGCTGTAATTAAAGGCTTAGGAATTGGTGGGTTACAGCACAATGTTGCGGCTCAATACGCTAATTTAGTACCCATTTTATCTAATGAATTAATCTGGTGTACTGATATATGGCTAGTAACGCATCATTTGGTGCATCGTACCGCAAAGGTACAGGCGTTTAGCCAATTGTTAAAAACCTATTTTCAAACCAATAAAGCAAGCTAATGTGGCATTATAAAAACTTAGGTGATGCTATGTTTGCAGATGCAGAGCTGGCTAAAATAAAACAGCTAGCAATGGCTACCAACGCACCACTTTACGTTAAATATTACGCAAAAAGTGGACTGCATTGTGAAGTGTTGCTGTATTTTTCGCCGCACTATCAATCGCTTGCTGCTCTGCTGGGGGCTACTTGCTGTAAAGCCCCTAACTTAGATGAACTGACGGTTTTATAGCTATTTTATAGCGACTTTTTGACTGAAATACCTAAGCGTTTAGCCAAGCGAACTAAGTTTGCACGGTCTACTTTTAAGGTGCGTGCTGCACTTGCCCAGTTATAATTATGTTGCTCAAGCTGCTGACTAATTAAATGATGGGTAAAGGTATCGGTTGCTTGCTTAAGTGATAAATTTTGCTCTGCTATGTTAGTGCTACTGCCAGTGGTGGTGTTTGTGGTACTAGCAGGTAATGATAACTGTGTTGTATTACTCGCACTAAGGTTTAGCTCACAGTGCTCGGGCTTTATGGTAATAATGGCTTGTTGCCATTGGCTTTGTTTGGCCTTTAGTGCTGCGCGGCTAATTACATGCTCTAGCTCCCGTACGTTACCCGGCCACTGATATTGGGTTAACAATAATTGTGCATCGACACTTAACTTAAGTTGTTTTATTGCTAATTTTCGTGCGGTTTGCTCAACAAAAAAACCAGCTAATAAAACCACATCGTTTTCACGCTGGCGTAACGGCGCTACCGTTAGCGGGTAGACACTTAATCTATGGTATAAATCGGCTCTAAAGCGTCCTTGTGTTACTTCGTGTTTTAGGTCGCGATTGGTTGCTGCAATCACTCTAACATCAACATATTTCACTTCGTCTTCGCCTACTGTTTGTATTTCGCCACTTTGTAATACCCGTAGCAATTTACTTTGTAGTACCAGTGGTAGCTCGCCTATTTCGTCTAAAAATAAAGTACCACCGTGCGCTAGCTGAAACTTACCTTGGCGCGCATGAACCGCCCCAGTAAAAGCGCCTTTAGCATGGCCAAAAAACTCACTTTCGGCGAGATTTTCAGCAAGCGAAGCACAGTTTAAATGAATAAGTGGCTGCTCACTGCGTTTCGAGTGTAAATGAATATTACGTGCAACCAGCTCTTTGCCTACGCCGGTTTCGCCTAAAATTAACACACTAAAATTAGAGGCGGCGACAAGTTTTATATCATTTTTAAGTGCTTGTATTGCTGAGCTTTGACCAATAATTTCGCCGCCATCACGGGTGAGTGCTTCGCGGTTAAGCTCTTGCACTAAGGCGCTAGAATGCTGTGCATGTAATTTGTAATGAGCCAGCTGTAATGCCGTTTTAAAATGTGCGCTGCATAGCGTTTGTAAGGTGCTAAGCGTTTGCGCACTAATAGCGTTAAAGGCATTGGCATTTAGGCTGTCAAACGTAATCACACCTAATAACTGTTGTTGATAAAATAGGGGTAAACCTAAGCAAGCATGTACCGGAATGTCGCCAGTTTTTGCTAGTAGTAAGCCGTCGTACGGATCGGGCAATGGACAGTCATGGGCAAATTGCAGTGGTTGCTGAGTATTACAAATAGCTTCTAAGCGCGGATGCTCACTAAGCTTAAAACGCCGCCCCAGGCTATCTTGCATTAAGCCTTTAATTGCAAGTGGCTTGAGCTGCTCACCTTGTAGCTCAAGCAGTGCGCTGGCATCACTGGCAATCACTGTTTCAAGGACAGTAAGTAATTGCTCAAAACAGTTTTTATCTAATGTGCTTTGAGCCAGCTTTACCGCTACGGCAGTGAAGTTAATTGCGCTGCTCATGTCAAAATGACTCTTATGTGTTTTTTGGTTTGATTTATGGTAGGTCATAAAGACATGAAAAGCAAAGGTGGATAAGTTAGTTTATTGAAATATATATGTTTATTTTATTGGCACGATAAGTGTAATAGGTAGTTAAGTGCATTAGTTGTTGAGGCCGTTATGAACACCTTGGTTATACATAATCCAAGCTACAAAATTGAGACAGCTTGTTTACTGAAAAAACTACTGCTAGTGGCAAACTCATTATTAGCAGCTAGTTGTGCATTACTAATAACCAGTATTTTAATTAGCTACCCTTTTGCCGATTACTTTTCTATACCGGTGCAAATTTCGGCACATATTAGCACTATTGTTATTGCTGCTATTTTAAAAATTAGCTATGTGCTGCGTTGTATCGCACTGCATGGCATGGGGAAGGAAGTTCGTTAATGCGACCTATTAATTTATCTCAGCCGGTACCGGCTAATATTCGCTTTTACCAAATAACGCAGTGGCCAGTATGGATGCTGCCATTTAGACCCTATTTTTTAGCCGCAGGCTTGTTGGCTTTTAGTTCAATAGGCTACTGGTTATTAATTTTAACGGGTAGTGCAACTTGGCAGTTAACAATCCCCGCTACATTATGGCATGCCCACGAAATGTTATTTGGTTTTGCAGGTGTTGTTGCAGTGGGTTTTTTACTTACCGCCGCGCAAACTTGGACTGGAGTACCTAGCATTAGTGGCAAAAAGTTAATGCTATTAACGCTGTTATGGCTTGGGGCGCGAGGCGCATTTTTTGTGTCTTTGCCTGCTTTTGCACAATTTAATTTATATGCGGTGTTAGTGTTACAGCTTGCATGGTGGCTAGGTGTTATTGCAGCATTAGCTAATATGTTATTAACCGCTAAAAGCAAAAATAACTATCAATTTTTAGTGCTATTAGCGGCGCTGTGTACGTTAAATATTGTTTACTTGGCCCTGCTGATTGAACAAAACATGCAGTTTGCGCTCGCCATTGTTGATACAGCAGTATTACTGATGACCTTATTAATTGGCATAGTAGCAGGGCGTGTATTGCCATTTTTTACCAGTAAAGGCCTTGGTTTAACAGCACAGGTACGTACAGCTAACGTTGACTCAGTATTACTGTATATGAGCGTTTTTAGTATTGCGGTGTTTTTTCTTAGTCAGTTATTTTTTAATCAGCTAAACCCAGGCTGGGCACTTGCTGTTGTTGCTGTGCTGCATTTAATTCGTAGTTTTTATTGGTGGGATAAAAACGTACTTAAAGTTCCTTTGTTATGGTCTTTGCATTTTTCGTACTTGGCACTAGGTGTAGGTTTAATGCTGGTAGCCGTGAGTTTTTACAGCAGTGTTATTTTATTTAAAGATGCACTACACCTCATTACCATAAGTACCATAGGGATGATGATTTTAGCCATGATGACACGCGTATCTCATGGGCATACCGGGCGCTCTTTGACTATTCCACATTATATGGCGGTTGCTTTTGCTTTAGTGTTAGTGGCTGGGATTACTCGTTCTTTACTGCCTTTTGTTATTGGGCCACACCTAGCTTGGCAGCTAAGTGCTGGGCTGTGGCTAATTGCCTTTTTATTATTTTTAATTCACAGCACACCTATTTTAACACAGCGTCGTGTTGATGGGCGTCGTGGTTAGTTCACCCATAGGAAACCAAAATGTTATCTGAAAAAACTATTGAGATTGTAAAAAGTACAGCTCCATTACTTGCAGAAGCGGGCACAGCCGTCACCGATCATTTTTATAAGCGCATGTTTAGCCATAACCCGGAACTTAAACATATTTTTAATATGACTAACCAAGAAACGGGTCGTCAGCAATTTGCATTATTTAATGCCTTGGCTGCGTATGCGCAAAATATTGATAATTTAGCCGTGTTAAAAGAGGCATTAGCAAGAATTAACCATAAGCATACCAGCTTGAATATTTTACCCGAACATTACCCTATTGTAGGGGCGCATTTGATCGGCACACTTAAAGAGCTTATTCCTGATCAGTTTACAGCTGATGTTGAATACGCATGGCGAGAAGCTTATAACCTACTGGCTGATATTTGTATTACCGAAGAAGCAGCGTTGTATGCACACAGTAAAAATAATCATGGTGGCTGGGTAGGTACACGGAAGTTTGAAATTACTCATAAACATGTTGAGTCTGAATTTGTAACCAGCTTTATCCTCACGCCTGTAGACGGCAAAGCTGTTATTTCCCATAAGCCAGGACAGTACATTGGCATTAAAGTTAAGCCTGAGGGGGCAGAATATGAAGAGATCCGCCAGTATTCTATTTCGCAAAAGAGCAATGCTAAAAACTATCGTATTAGCGTTAAAAAAGAGTGCCAACCACAGCCTGGCGTGGTGTCTAACTATTTACACTCACTAGAGCAGGGCGCACTAGTAGAGCTATACCCACCAGCAGGTGACTTCTTTTTGAAAGACGCAACAAGCCCCGTTGTGCTTATTTCTGCAGGTGTTGGCCAAACCCCAATGATGGCTATGCTGCAAACGCTATTGAGCGACAATACTAATCAAGCGATTAGTTACTTACACGCGTGTGAAAATAGCTTGGAGTATTCATTTAAAGACTACCTAGCTCAGCAAACGGCTATGCATCCACAACTAAAAACCTTAACCTGGTTTAATCAAGGTGGTGGGGGATGTGATTACACAGGTCTTATGGATTTAACGGTGCTTGAGGCATCACTGCCTATTAGCGAAGGGGCATTTTATTTGTGTGGACCAGCATCATTTATGGCTTACGTAAAAGGCCAGCTACTTGATTTAGGTGTGCAAAGCTCAAACATTCACTACGAAATATTCGGACCACACCAAGCGTTATAGGTTAATTAAAAGCGTGTGTTACACGCTTTTAATTTAAACTTACAGCTTTTTACTATTTGTGTTAGCAGCATAAGCTTGTTGTTGCCAAGCATTAAATAGCTTTTGTTGTTTAGCTGAAATTTTTAAACCATACGTTTTTTGCATGTAAGCGTACGCATCGGCAATGCGTTTACGTGCATGAACAGGCGGTTCAACAACACGTTGTTTAAAATTAACTTTAACCTCACAGCGACCATATTGCGTCGCGTTTTGGGCTAACATGCCAAAGCGGTAGTTTGAGCGATCGGCGTTAATTTCACCAATTGCAGGGGCTAAATTGTTTATATCGGCTTCCATCATGCGAAACTTAGCGCTAACTTTGCGGCAGTTTTTACGCCCACCATCTTGCCAACATTGTAACTGGTGACCGAATTCCCATGCAGGGACAATATGTTCCCATTCAATTCGCAGGGCACGTTGATTTACTTTGCCTGAGCGGGTTAGTGTGTTGCGAGGCACGTAGCCACAATGGGTAGGATCGGGTACTAACTTTTTGCCTTGTTTTTTTATATCGCAACCACAATAAATACTTTTAGCGTTTTCGGGAAGGGTACTAATTAAATACTTTTTGGCACTCGAAAACCGCGTAAATTGTTCGCCCATTGCTGAAAAACAAGCACAGCAAGCCAACAAAGCTAAAATAAACCGAATCATATCCATCACATACGTGAACTACAGGAGCGGCTAGTTTAAGGCCTAGAATAAAAAAGTAAACTGCCGCCGGCATGCTTTAATTTTAATTTGCGTATTTTGTGTAGGGCGTTTTTTAGGAGTAAATAGTGGGCAATATTCATAGGCTAACGCTAAAAATGCGTTAATGAGGTGATTCCTGCGTTGTTGATTTGGTATAACGGTAAAACTGCGTTAAAGTTTGCAATGAAATTAATAGAGGGTAAAAACGAGATAATGTCGGAAATTCAATTTTTAAATGTAGATCTAGAGCTTGAGTCAAAGCAAGATATTAGCGTATTAGTTGCTGATTTAAAAAAGGTCGCAACTATTTTACATTATGATAAAGACGAATACCGTCAACTTGCTCGCATTGAGGTTGCAGGTGAAATAACCACGCCAGATAAAGCGATTAATCACTTGTGCGAGTTAATCGAGTCGTGTTCACGCAATGCATTAAAGCAATGGTTGAGTTGTTCACGCAGAACATTCGATATGGGTTTTGAGTCTGGCACTTCGCCAAAATGCTTTAACCAAGCCTTACATGCAGATACCTTGTTACGTATATCTGCAATTGGTGCAGGCGTAGAAATTACTATTTACCCTCTCGAAAAGTAATTTAATTTCAACCTTGGTTAATTGACTTACTAGCCTTTTCGCTCTACTACGGCTGCGGTCATACGTGATACGCAGCAAAGCTCATTGCGGCTATTGGTTATTTTAATATCCCAAACCGAGCTGCGCTTGCCGATATGATAAGCTCTCGCTGTGGCCGTTAATGTGCCATTGCGTGATGCCTTTAAATGACTTGCACTGATTTCTTGGCCAACACAATAAAATCGATTGAAATCAACTACAAAATTAGCGGCATAACTTGCTACTGTTTCAGCAAGCACCACATTTGCACCACCATGAACGATACCCATAGGGTTATGATGCTCTGGAATTGCCGGCATAGTTGCCACTAAGTAGTCATCACCAATTTCACTGATCTCTATTCCCATGGTTTTCATGAGTGTCCCTTTGCCTGTAATACCTTGATCTAATTGCTTACAAAACTCTAATGTAATCGGTTGATGCCAAATACTCATGCTAGCTCCTTGGATAAGTAATTGAGAATTAAAATTTATTAATATGATAATGCGTTGCTAATAATTACATTTATCACCCTGCTTTTAAAGTAGGTTATTGTTTGGTGATAACGGCACATAAGGCATTAATTTATATTTGCGATTTTTAAATAACTGTATATACTCACAGTTAATTGTACTGTATGGAAAACCAGTTGTATGCGACCATTAACGAAACGCCAAGCGCAAATACTCGAACTCATTAAAGTGTTTATTAAAGACACTGGTATGCCTCCTACACGTGCCGAAATTGCACAAACACTGGGTTTTAAAAGTGCGAATGCTGCAGAAGAACACTTAAAAGCACTGGCCAAAAAAGGTGTGATTAAAATGAAGCCAGGCGCGAGTCGGGGCATTCAGCTTGTTGAAGAAGAGGAGCCAGAGCAGTTAGGCTTACCTTTAATTGGCAGGGTGGCTGCCGGTGAGCCAATATTGGCGCAACAGCATGTAGAAAGCCACTGTAAAATTGACCCTTTAATGTTTAAACCTGCGGCCGATTTTTTATTGCGTGTTAACGGTATGAGTATGAAAGACATTGGTATTATGGATGGTGATTTACTTGCTGTGCATAAAACCCAAGTTGCCGAAAATGGACAAGTTATTGTTGCCCGTGTTGACGACGATGTAACCGTGAAGCGTTTAGAAAAAGCGGGCAGAAAAGTACTCTTACATGCTGAAAATGATGAGTTTTCAGCTATTGAGGTCGATTTAGAAAATGAGTCGTTCAATATTGAAGGCTTAGCGGTAGGTGTTATTCGTAACGCTGACTGGATGTAGTATTAAAGCATAATTTAGCGCTTAATAGTGATTAGGCGCTGGGTTTGTTAGCAGCACAATGTCTAACTTATCAAATGTATGACTATATGATGTTAAGTGCTTCTCCTATCATAAATAAAATCACTAAATACTTTATAAATAAACAAATTTACTCTGCTTTTTTAAGTTAACAATTTTTTATATTTCTATCCTGTAATTTCAATACACCCCTTACTAAACCTGACTCTTAGATTAATTGCCTGACTAGTTGCTATTTTTTTAGCTGCGCATTTTAAAAAATACACCTTGTTTATTTTTCATACTCACCTTGCTTATTGTTTATTTTTTAACTAGTTATTAAAGAGCTGGAATAAAAATAACTCACAGCTTAGTCGTTTTGAGAACACACATTTACTAAATCCAGCACCCTTATAAAAAATAAAAATAACGAATAGGCGTTTAAGCCGTATGCCTCTTCGCTTTGCGTCAGCAATAGCATCAAAGGAGCCGTCACATGGGTAAGCTGAGTTCTTCCTTGTGGCTTATATTGTTTGTTTTTTCGCAGAATGTGCTTGCTAATAGCCAATATAATATGCGTAAAGGCGTAACCGATATAAGTAATAATGTATACCAACTGCACATGACTATTTTTTTAATATGTTGTGTGATTGGGGTGATCGTGTTTGCCATTATGTTTTGGGCACTCATTCATCATCGCAAATCTAAAGGGGCTGTCCCTGCCCAATTCCATGAAAGCACCAAAGTAGAAATACTGTGGACTGCGATCCCTTTTGTCATATTAATTGTTATGGCCATTCCTGCGACTAAAACCTTAATTGCCATGGAGGATGCCAGCAAAGCTGATCTCACCATTAAAATTACAGGCTCACAGTGGAAGTGGCATTACGAGTATATGGGGGAGGACGTTGAGTTTTATTCCATGCTAGCTACCCCTCAAAATGAAATAACCAACCTTGCTGATAAAAACCCGAATTATTTACTCGAGGTCGATAAACCACTGGTACTACCAATTAATCAAAAAGTACGCTTTTTAATGACTTCAGATGATGTTATTCACTCATGGTGGGTGCCTGACTTTGCTGTTAAAAAAGATGCAAACCCTGGGTTTATTAACGAAACATGGACCAATATTAATGAGGTCGGTACTTACCGTGGGCAGTGTGCAGAGCTTTGCGGTAAAGATCATGGTTTTATGCCTGTTGTAGTAGAAGCTAAAACAGAAGAAGACTTCAAAACGTGGTTAGCAGAGGCTAAACAAGCCAAACAAAAAGCAGCTGAGGCAGACGCTGCGTTATTAGATCAAGTTGTACCAAAAGAGGAGCTGATGGCGCTTGGTGAGCAGGTTTATATGGCGAGCTGCGCGGCGTGCCATCAGCCAACAGGCTTAGGCTTACCGGGTGTTTTCCCGGCCCTTAAAGGCAGCCCAATAGTCATAGGTGATATCAAAGGGCATATAGATATTTTGCTCCACGGTAAACCAGGCACGGCTATGCAGTCTTTCGCAAAGCAATTATCAATCAAGCAAATAGCAGCTGTTATTACCTATAAACGCAACGCGTGGGGTAATGACACTGGTGATGTAATTCAACCGAGCGAGATACAAGCGGCACTGGATGCTGATGGGGAGGCTAAATAATGAGTAGCATTGCAGAACAACCTAATACCAATGAGGCTCATCATGCCCATCAACCTGCCACAGGCTTTAAGCGCTGGTTATTTACAACTAATCATAAAGATATAGGTAGCTTATATTTAATTTTTTCACTCACCATGTTTTTAATTGGTGGGGCAATGGCGATGGTTATTCGAGCTGAGTTATTTCAGCCGGGTTTACAACTGGTTGATCCTCACTTTTTTAATCAAATGACCACAGTGCATGGTTTAATAATGGTGTTTGGTGCGGTTATGCCAGCCTTTACCGGCTTGGCAAACTGGATGATTCCGTTAATGATTGGTGCGCCAGATATGGCCTTACCGAGAATGAATAACTGGAGCTTTTGGATTTTACCGTTTGCGTTTTTAATCCTATTAGCTTCATTATTTATGCCCGGTGGTGGCCCAGCATTTGGTTGGACCTTTTACGCGCCGCTTTCCACCACTTATAGTAACGACAACACAGCAATGTTTGTATTTGCTGTGCATATTATGGGTATTAGTTCGATTATGGGGGCCATTAATGTGGTGGTCACCATAGTAAATATGCGTGCTCCGGGTATGACGTGGATGAAGCTGCCGTTATTTGTGTGGACATGGTTGATTACGGCGTTTTTACTTATTGCAGTTATGCCGGTACTTGCTGGTGCAGTTACTATGGTGCTCACCGATAAATATTTTGCAACCAGCTTTTTTGATGCCGCTGGTGGTGGCGATCCGGTGATGTTCCAACATATTTTTTGGTTTTTTGGTCACCCTGAAGTTTATATTATGATTTTGCCTGCCTTTGGCATTATTTCTACGATTGTTCCCACCTTTTCACGTAAAAAACTATTTGGTTATGCCTCTATGGTGTATGCCACCTCCTCCATTGCCTTGTTGAGCTTTATTGTGTGGGCGCATCATATGTTTACCACTGGTATGCCCGTGGCGGGTGAGTTGTTTTTTATGTACGCGACTATGTTGATATCGGTACCTACCGGTGTAAAAGTATTTAACTGGGTAGCGACTATGTGGCGCGGGTCTATTAGCTTTGAAGTGCCAATGCTGTTTAGTATCGCATTTATTGTGTTGTTTACTTTAGGTGGTTTTTCGGGATTGATGCTAGCGATTACACCTGCCGATTTCCAATATCATGATACCTATTTTGTGGTTGCACACTTTCATTATGTACTCGTAACGGGCGCGGTGTTTTCTATTATGGCGGGGGCTTATTATTGGCTGCCAAAATGGACCGGAAACATGTTCAATATTACCTTAGCAAAATGGCACTTTTGGTTGTCGTTGGTAAGTGTAAATGTGCTGTTTTTCCCAATGCATTTTGTGGGGTTAGCCGGTATGCCACGCCGTATTCCAGATTATGCGCTACAGTTTGCTGATTTTAACGCCATTATTAGTATAGGTGGGTTTGCCTTTGGTTTATCGCAATTATTATTTGTGGTGGTTGTGTATAAATGTGCAAAAGGGGGCGACAAAGTGCCTGCAAAAGTTTGGGATGGAGCTGAGGGGCTTGAATGGGAAGTTGATTCACCTGCGCCTTATCATACGTTCTCAACGCCGCCGGACATTAAATAATGACTCACTTGCCGTTATTAAAAAAGTTGGTGGTGATTTGCATTGCAATGTTTGCATTTGCATTTGCCATGGTCCCTTTGTATGACGTGTTTTGCAATATAACGGGGCTTAATGGTAAGCCCTCGTTAGAGCAGGCACAGCAAAGTACCTTGGTCACTGAAAATAGAGAAGTCAGCGTTAGTTTCACTACGCATGCGCAAAGTGGTGCGCCTTTTGAAGTTAAATCTAAAGAGTACAGTGTAGATGTAAAGCCTGGGGCCATGCGTGAAGTTAAGTTTAGCGCTAAAAATAATAGCAATGAAGAGAAAGTAATGCAGGCTATACCGTCGGTAGCACCAGGAAAAGCGGCCAAGTATTTACACAAAATAGCGTGTTTTTGCTTTGATCAGCAACCGTTAAAGGCAGGTGAAGAGCTGGAGTTTACATTATTGTTTTATGTAGATACTGAATTACCCAGTGATGTAGAAGAGTTAACCCTGTCTTATACCGTATTTGATATTAGCGAGCGGCTAGTAGCCAGTAATAACTAGCTTATAAAACTAGTGAAAAACTAGGAGCAAATAAAATGAATCAAAAATATGAACATTATTATGTACCAGAGCAAAGTCCATGGCCCATTATAGGGGCGGTTGCGTTGTTTTTTATCGCGGTAGGCGCAGCCTTAACCGTAATGGATATGGGCAAAGAGGGTGGTAATGGCGTTTACTTGTTATACGTAGGTATAGCTGTACTACTTTACATGCTGTTTAGCTGGTTTAAAAATGTCATACACGAGTCTGATCAAGGGCTTTATTCTGCACAAATGGACCGTTCTTTTAGGCAAGGAATGAGTTGGTTTATTTTTTCAGAAGTGATGTTCTTCATGGCATTTTTTGGCGCATTATTTTATGCCCGCATGTTCTCTGTGCCTTGGTTAGGAGGTGCGGATAACAACGCCATGACAAATGAAGTATTGTGGCCGACGTTTGAATCCATGTGGCCATTGCTAAATACCCCAGGAGGCACTACGACCCAAGCGATGGGCTGGCAAGGGTTGCCGCTTATCAACACCCTTATTTTGCTGGCCTCGTCGGTAACTTTACATTTTGCCCATGTGGCGATGGAAAATAATAAACGTACCCTACTCAAAGTATGCTTGGGAGCGACCATTTTACTCGGAGTGTGCTTTTTAGGGCTGCAGGTAGAAGAGTATATATATGCTTATAACGATCTTAACTTAACCCTTGATGCGGGCATTTATGGCAATACCTTCTTTTTGTTAACCGGCTTTCACGGCATGCACGTCACCTTAGGAACAATTATTTTATTGGTGGTGTTTTTGCGCATTATGAAAGGACATTTCACTAAAGATAAGCACTTTGCCTTTCAAGCTGCAGCTTGGTACTGGCATTTTGTTGATGTTGTTTGGCTGTGTTTGTTTGTATTTGTGTATGTGCTTTAGTGATTAAGGGGGACTGATTTGCCGTAATAAAACCAAGTTTTAGTGCGGCAATCACCATCATTAATACCACAACAGAAAATAACACTCGACGCCCTAAAAAGTGAGACATAGGGCGTCCATTGGTTTTCCCTGACACCATAATTAATAAAGCACGAAATAAATTAAATAATATAAATAATAACAGTAGAACAATAATAATTTTAATAATCACTGGATTTTACCCTTATGCAGTTAGTTGTATTTAACAAACAAAAGCTTAGCTCAATAATAACAATTTGCTTGGTTGTTATTGTGGTATTGGTTTGTGTGCGACTAGGGTTTTGGCAATTACAGCGAGCAGAACAAAAGCAACAGCAGCTTAGTGCCATTGAAAATATACAACAACATGGCGTAATGAGCTGGGCAGAGTTACAACAGCTGCCAAAAGAGTGGAACAAAACCGGTGTATTGGTTTCGTTAAATGGTTATTTTGACACTAATAATTATTGGTTGCTTGATAACCAAATCTATAATGGTCAGGTTGGTTACGACTTACTGGCATTATTAAAACTGTCTGATGAATCACGCTTTTTGTTAGTGAACTTAGGCTGGGTAAAAGCAGAACGTTCAAGAGAAATCCTACCAAACGTAACAATACCTAGTGGTAAATTTACGTTAACGGCACAAATTAAAGAAGATAATTTAAGTGGCTTTACCTTAGCCAATAACAATACTCAGTCGGATTTAGCCAAACGAATTCAAATCATTGATTTACAAGCATTGAGTAGCCAATCTAATCGCCCTTTAGTGAATTTTATGGCTTACCGCCAAGGTCAAGCTGATGAAATTGCTGCCCCTCATTATGAAGCCGTTGTTATGAGTCCAGAAAAACATTATGCCTACTCAGTACAGTGGTTTTTAATTGCGGTTGCCTGTGTGGTAGTCGCTATTTTTGCAAGCAGGAAGAGGATAGATAATGAAAAATAAACCCCTGTTACTCTTTGCTGTGTGCTGCGCTATTCCCTTAGTGCTGGCTTACAGCGCGTTAAAACTTGATTGGCTACCTACAGCAATTACTAACCATGGTGAATTTTTAGAGCGTGAAATTAAGCTAGACAATTGGGCGCAGCATAACCCTAAGCAATGGACCATCGCTTTAAATTATTCAGCACAATGCAAAGCGTCTTGCACAGAGCAATTAGCCGCTTTAGACAATTTATATGTTGCCCTTGGCAAAAACCAACACAAAGTTGATATGGCTATTATGGGACAGCCTGAGCTAGTTACAACGCGTTGGCATGTTATTGATGAGCAACAGCAGTTAAAGCCTGCCAGTTTGTATTTAATCGATCATATGGGGCTAATTGTACTGGAGTATCCATTTAGTTCTCAACCACAAGAAAACCGTTTGATCCAAAAAGGGTTATTAAAAGATCTAAAAAAATTACTCAATTACTCTCGTTCGAGCTAAGTAGAGGATGCTATGTATAAAAACTATAAAAATTTGGTATTAGCAACGAGTTTATTCGCATTAATTGTGGTGGCTCTGGGCGCATACACGCGTTTAAGTGACGCAGGGCTTGGTTGTCCCGATTGGCCTGGTTGTTATGGCTTTTTAACCGTGCCTAAACACGAAGCAGAGATTGCACAAGCGATTCAAAGTTATCCCGATATGATATTTGAAAAAGCAAAAGCATGGAAAGAAATGATCCATCGCTACTTTGCAGGCACGCTTGGGGTATTAATTTTAGTGTTGTTTATTTTAGCTTTTCTAAAGCGTCAGTACCCAACCACGCCTGTAAGGTTGCCTATGATATTGCTGCTGCTTGTTATTTTTCAGGCCGCATTAGGTATGTGGACGGTTACTATGAACCTACAGCCGCTTATAGTTATGGGGCATTTGCTCGGAGGATTTAGTATTTTAGCGTTATTAACGCTATTGTATTTGCGTCTGACCAGTCAACCTATTACGGGTGGTGATGCGGGCGCAAAACCTCACTTTAAATTAAGCCTCGTGGCATTAACGGTACTGATTTTACAAATCGCCCTTGGTGGTTGGTTAGCGGCTAATTATGCGGCTCCACATTGTAATGGCTTACCGCTGTGTAGTTACGCTCAGCCTTTTTCATTCAGTAGTGTCTTTCAGCTCCCCCTTGAGCACAGTAATTATGAATTTGGTGTGTTGTCGCAACAGGCGCGTATGTCTATTCATTTACTGCATCGAATATGGGCCTTAGTTACTTGCATTGTTTTAGCCTTGGTGGTGTGGCGTATATACAGTCATGCCTATTCGCAAAAAATTAAAAGCTGTACGGTGAGTGTGTTAGTGGCGTTATTCTGCCAGATAGCTTTAGGGTTAGCCGTGGTGCATTTTCATTTTCCGTTAGGCGTGGCACTGGCGCATAACTTAATGGCTGCCATACTGTTATTAACTATGGTTAGGTTATGTTATTACCTAAAAGTACGTACTTAGAGGGGAATGATTATGGCACTTACAATTAATAAAAAAGCAATGCAGCCCGTTTACAGCGCATCGTTATTGACTAAAAGTTACCACTTAATCCAAGATTATTTGGCAATAAGTAAATTTAAAGTAGTGGCTATGCTAGTGTTAACAGCATGGGTTGGCTTAGCGCTAGCCCCTGATGTTGGCAGAGGTGTTGGGGTTCAGTTCATCAGTTTATTAGGAATTGGATTACTCTCTGCCGCCGCCGCAGTCATTAATCATGTGGTTGATAGTGAAATTGATAGCAAAATGGCACGCACCCGCCATCGCCCTGTTGCTAAAGGGCGTTTAAGTAAATTGCATGCACTGAGCTTTGCCACTGTGATTGGGGTTGCTGGGTTTATTATGCTGATGTTGTGGGCAAATACGCTCACAGCCATACTGACCTTATTTGCACTTGTTGGTTATGCGTTTATTTATACGTCATTTTTAAAACGTGCCACACCACAAAATATAGTTATAGGGGGATTAGCCGGTGCAATGCCTCCATTACTCGGTTGGGTGTCTGAAACAAATCAAATGGCGGCAGCCCCTTGGTTGCTGGTGATGATTATATTTACCTGGACCCCACCTCATTTTTGGGCGCTCGCCATCGCGCGTAAAAGTGATTATGAGCGGGCTAAAATCCCCATGTTACCGGTCACCCATGGTATCGATTTTTGTAAAACATGCGTGCTTGCATATTCGGTATTACTCGCCATTGTATGTGTGTTTCCTTATTTGATTGGCATGTCAGGGCTTATTTATCTAAGCGGGGCATGTCTTCTCAATATTGTATTTATATACAAAGCAATTAACTTAAAGTTTGCCGCCAAAGAAGACACTGCGATGGATTTATTTCGTTTTTCGATTATTCATTTGATGATACTATTTATCATCTTATTTATAGATAAATGGCTAGTTATATGAAGCAGTTATGGTGTGGTTTAGTTGTTTTTTCAGTACTCTTTTTATCGGCCTGTAGTGATAAAAAAAATTTACAAGATCTTGATGCGTTAGTTTATGAAACCGCAAAACCGTTATCTGACTTTTCGTTGAGTGATCAACAAGGGAAGTTAGTAACCAAACAGCAGTTTTTAGGCCAATGGAATTTAGTGTTTTTAGGTTACACAAGTTGCCCTGATATTTGCCCAATGACGCTAGCTAAGCTCAACAATGTCTATAAAAATTTGCAGGCTGAGTACCCACTACAAGTATGGTTTATATCTGTTGATCCTAAACGTGATATTGCCCAAAAACGTAAAGAGTACATAGATTACTTTAATCCAGATTTTTTAGCTGTGTCAGGTGAGCATAAAGACTTATTTCCATTTGTCCGCGAGCTTGGATTAATTTACGCAATTAGTGATAGTAATGAATCAGACTATGCGGTGGATCATAGTGCATCTGTTGCCCTTGTTGATGGCAGTGGCGCACTAAGAGCTATTTTTAAGCCTGAATTTAAACAAGGTGATGTGCCTTTGGTTAATACTACAAAATTAACCGCAGAATTTATTGAAATAGCCGAACACTACAAAAACTAGCTTTTAAAGGTTTTACGATTTTAAAGGGGCTTTATGCCCCTTTTCGCGTTTTTTATTAACGGTTTTTAATTAATTAGTTGTTTTTTAGTCGTTTTTATGGCGTTTTCATTATCTCGCTCTAAGCTTTTGTTATGGATTGAGTTGATAAGGAAAAGCTTAAAAAATGCTTAAACTACCAAACGAACTTTCAATTGTTCATGTTGAAGTTTTACATCAAGATAAAAAGTCGAATGAAATAACAGCGTTACCAACACTTCTAGAGTTACTTGAGATAAAAGGGTGCTTAGTCACAATTGACGCCTGGGGTGTCAAAAATCAATTGCAGAAAAAATAGTGAGCAAAGAAGCTGATTACCTTCTTGCAGTGAAGGCAAATCATAAAGGACTCTTGTCGCAAATAGAGGGGGCTTTAATACCGGAGATAATACGAAAACGTCTAAAGGGGTTTTGTTTAATGAAGCAGATTATCAAAAAACAGAGAGGAGTTTAGGTGTTGTGCAGTGCGCCATGACGTAAGTAATTTATCAGAAACGATACACTGGGAAGGGGCAAAAACAGTGGGTGTTATTGTTTCCTACAGAAAGGAAAAAGGTAAAATAAGCAATGAGTTATCTTATAGATATTATATCAGTTCAGCACATTTAACGGCGGAAGAATTGGCAAGGTCAGCGCGGCAACATTGGCAGATAGAGAACGGATTACATTGGCGTTTAGACGTAGGGTTTAAAGAAGATGAGTGCCGAATTAGGCGCGAAGGTGCAGCGTCTGTATTTGCAGGGCTGAGGCATATCGCCTTTAATCAATTAAAGGCAGAAACCAGTTTTAGTAAAGGTATGCCAGCAATGCAGAAGAAAGCGATGCGCAGTATAGCTTATCTTGAAAAGGTATTGAATTTATAGTGTTTTTTCATGCTCTTGTGGCCCCCGAGCGTTGGGTTGGTTACTTGGAGCGCGCGTCTGATTCTTTGAAAGTTACTCAATTGTCCTCATATGGCATCCGTGTTTCACAGGGGGCTTCTGCGAAAATTACAGTGAATGGCATAAAAGACATTAGAGATGATTTCAGCACTATCATTTCAGATAAGCGGTATTTGGTTGATAGCGTGAAATTTAAGGCTGAGTTTGGCAGTTTGGAGTTATTATGTGAGTTGACTAGGCTGGGTGTTTGTCGCTTAAATCTGCTAATGTCAACTTTGTGCTCGACAAGCTCAGAGAGGCTTTAGAAGGGGTATAAATTAGTCAGAAATCGCAGTGGCACAACAAAATAACAAGAGGGCAAGTTAAGCCCCTCTCCCTCATCCGAATAGAAAGTTCATGATTTCCAATTCACGAAAATTGCGGAATTTTTCAATTCTAACTTTTGAAATATGCACTTCGGGTATCCTAAGCATCTGGGTTGCTAGATCGCCAAAGGTTTATCTGATAAAAGTAAATAGACACCATATCCCTAGACTTAGGACAATCCAGTAATTAATCAACTGAGCATATACTGATTCATTATAAAAATTGGGGTAAGTAAGGTCTTTTGAAGGTGTAATAAGCATTAGCTCTAAATGATTTTTGGGCAGATATGAGTTAAACCGGAAAGGCAGCTTATGGCACTTTTGCGAAGTTCGGTTTGAGCGAAAACCAAGTATTAGGATAGGCTGGAATTCAGCCCTATAATCGTAAATACTGAAATTCTACCTATTCTTTATGTACGTACTGACGATAGCGATTTGCCAACGGTAGCCTTAAACACACATAATCCTTAACTTCTATGTCATCGTATGGTTGTATTTTATGTCGGGGAATGGTTGCAGGTTATTTTTAAGTGAATGATATGTATATTCGGTGTTTGTCACTTTGATTTCAGCGACAGCGCACCTGTACCATTAACGTAAAAGAGGCACAACAAGGCGATAAGCTGGTAGCAGGATGCGCTTATATAGCTCCCGGCGGGCTACATTTACGCATTAGCAAACAAGGTAGTGCATTATAATATTGTCAGCTTGATGATGGTGAACCTGTAAATAGGCATAAGCCCGCAGTAGATGTACTGTTTAACTCATTACTAGAAATGGGTGCTAAGTATATTGTTGCCACACTATTAACCGGTATGGGAAGTGATGGCGCGAAAGGTTTACTGGCGTTAAAACAACAGGGGGCTTATACATTGGCACAAGATGAGTTTTCGTCTGTGGTATGGGGAATGCCCAAGGCTGCTATTGATATCGGGGCTGCAAATGAGGTCGTACCGCTGGATAAAATGACCCAGCGGTTATTAAATCAAGTGATTAAAAAATAGAATTTAATTGATCACCCAAGGCTGTGAAAACCAATAATAACTGCCTGCTTTTTTTATTGATGGGGCGGTGCAGTTAAAGCGAGAGCGGCCTTTATTAAGCTGCTTTGGCGAGGTCACCTCAACCGTATTATCGTTTAACCAATTTAAATTAGCTTGTCCAATGCTTGATACATAACAGGCAAATTGGCTTTTATGAAAGTCATCAGTCTCTAGATTTATAGTTAACGACGGTGGATTTTGTGTGGTTACACTATCTTTATAGGTTAGTTTATTAATAGTAAAAGCAGTTGAATTGAGTTTGGTAATTAACGTATCTAATTTGCTATAAAAACCAGATGCGGGAAAACGTGGTAAACGGCTAAAATTAGAATGTTGATTAACTGCACCGGAGTGCTGACCAATGCCAATAAAGCCTAGTTCAGTAACGAGAGCTTGTAGCTGATTGTTAAACTCTCCGTATGGGTAGGCAAGGTATTTATAATCGTGGCCTATTTCTTCTTTAATACGCTGCTGTGAACTAAGAATGTCGTTTTTAGTGCGTTCACGCCATTGGCTTTGTGTTTCATTTTCGCGCTTTTTATGCAGATAGTTATGCTCGGCACTATGGTTGGCAATAAGGGCGCCTTTTTTTGCAAGCTCTCTGAGCTTATCCCATCCCATCACATAACCCGCTTGTTCATCAATGAGTTTTGGGTTTACAAAAATAGTGTACGGATAGCCAAATTTCTCAAGAATAGGCGCAGCTTGTTCGTAGTTATTGCTGTATCCATCATCAAAAGTAATCGCGAGCGTTTTATCGTCTAAAGCCTTACCTTGTTTTAATGCGCTAATCAGCTCGTTTAGTGGAATAACGTTAAAGTTATGCTCTTTTAAATAATTTAAGTGTTTAGTAAAAGTGTTGGCGCTTACACTGGTCACCGCGGGAAGGGTTTCACTGACGTGATGATACTGTAGAATAACAGCTGCTTGCGCACGTAAAGAACCACAAATCAGGAACAATAATACTAAATGAAACAATTTCTTATACATAATAAAGCACACCATAAAAGCTTGTTGTTGTTAGCCGGTCCAATGATATTATCAAATATTACTGTGCCGTTGTTAGGAATTGTTGATACGGCAGTGATTGGTCATCTGGGGAGTGCGCATTATTTAGCGGGAATTGCCTTAGGTTCTACCGTGATCTCCATTTTATTTTGGCTTGCTGGTTTTTTAAGAATGAGCACCACTGGGCTGGTGGCACAGGCTTACGGTAAAAATGATTTAACTCAGCTGGCAGCTTTACTCAAACGCAGTTTGTTATTGGCCAGCAGCGTAGCTCTAATTCTGATTTTATTATCCCCCCTTATAAAACACGCCATTGCGTATTTATCTGCTGCCAATAGTGATGTGCTCAATGAGGCCTATCGGTATTTTAGTATTCGTATTTTTAGCGCCCCAGCAGCGCTATGTAACTTAGTATTATTAGGCTGGATGCTCGGCGTTCATTATGGGCGAGGGCCATTTTATTTATTGTTAGTCACTAATATTACCAATATTGTACTCGACATTTATTTTGTAGTTTATCTTGATTGGGCGGTTGCAGGGGCGGCTTGGGCATCATTAATAGCGGATTACACGGCTTTAATTTTTGCTTTGCTGTTAGTGGTTCAGCTAGCTAAAAAACAGGGCATAAGTTTAGCGGTTGCAAATTGGTTTAGCATAGAAAAAATGGCAGGATTATTAAGTTTAAATCGCGATATTTTTATTCGCTCTTTAGTGTTGCAGTTATGCTTTAGCTTTATGACCTTTTATGCTGCACGTATAGGTGAAACTACATTAGCAGCCAATGCGGTACTACTCAACTTTTTAATGTTGGTCAGCTTTGCGCTTGATGGAATTGCCTATGCAAGCGAGGCAAAAGTAGGCCAAGCGAAAGGTCAACAAAGTGTTGAAAAGATAAGGCTATGGGTAAAAATAAGCGTATTTTGGGGCATGTTGTTTGGCATTTTGTATAGTGTATTTTTTATATTATTTGGCAGCTCCATTATAAAGCTGTTGACTAATGTACCTGAGGTTATTGAAGAAGCTACTCATTACTTACCGTGGGTAATTGTGCTGCCAATTTTAGCGATGAGTTGTTTTTTGTTTGATGGTATATTCGTTGGTTTAACACGTGCTAAAGCAATGCGAAATAGTATGCTGTTATCGGCGACAATAGGTTTTTTTGGGGTGTTTTGGCTATTTAAGGAGTGGCAAAATAATGGCTTATGGTTGGCAATGAGTTGCTTTATGTTAATGCGGGGTGTAACACTTATAATTAAATATCAGCAGCTAAAAACTAATAATCAATTACTTGATTAAACCGTTATTTCCACAGATCGGGGTCGTTATTTTTGGCAGGGATGTTTTTCAATACTTGTGAAAAACGATTGGCAAAAATACCCGCGTAGCCCCAAAATGCAAAAAACAATGCCGGCGCTAAAATTACTATGCCAATGACTTGTAAACTATAATGACTGTAATAACCCAAAGTGATAAATATCACGGCCAGCACAAACAGTGCTAGGCCGCGAAAAAAGCGCTTTAGACTCAACTTAGGGTCGCTCCCTAAGCGGTAAATGAGTGGCTTTAGCATATTGGGTTAATACTTAGTAATAAGAGTGCTCGCCAGCTTCGTGATCGGTTATGTCAGCCACACCGGTGATCTCATCAAACTTAGCAATCATTTCTTTTTCAATGCCTTCTTTTAGTGTGACATCAATCATAGAGCAACCATTACAACCACCACCAAATTGAAGCACAGCAACACCAGCAGCGGTGATCTTTACTAAGCTTACTTGACCGCCATGATTTGCAAGTTGTGGGTTAACTTCTGTTTCTAACATGTGTTGAACGCGTTCACTTAAACTAGCGTCTTCACCTAGCTTACGTGCTTTAGCATTAGGCGCTTTTAGAGTTAGCTGCGTGCCCATTTTGTCAGTAACAAAATCAATTTCAGCTTCGGCTAAAAAAGGCGCGCTTTCGGCATCAACAACAGCGTCAAAACCGTTAAAGTTTAGGCGAATATCGCTCTCTTCTACCGCGTCTTCTGGACAATAAGAAACACCACATTCAGCTTGTGATGTACCAGGATTAACAACAAACACACGAATATTCGTTTGTTGAGATTGATCTGCTAATAGCTTAGCAAAATGCGCTTGCGCTGTTTCGGAAATTGAAATCATAAAACCGTCTATACTTGACTAAATTACTCGGATACTGCATATCATACTCCGCTCATCGTGTTGCGGCTAGTGTTGAGCGTAAAAAGTTGGCATCTATTTTAAGCAATGGTAGCGTGCAATTAACAAACATTTTTAGAGTTATTTATATGCGGTTTATATTTACAGTAATGGTGATACTAGCCAGTTTTTCAAGTGCGGCAAAGCCCCTGTCGTATTATTTTGAGCAACAGGTTGAATTTGATCCCAGCATTCCAACACCTGAAAAAGTACTTGGTTATCAAGTGGGTGAATGGCATGTAAGGCATGATCAGCTTGTACGCTATATGGAAATTTTAGCTCAAAAAAGCGATCGAGTTAATTTTGAAGTAATAGGTCGTACCCACGAGCAGCGCCCACTAGTTATGCTCACTATTACCGCAGCTAACAAACTAAAAAATATAGAACAAACTCGCCAAGCACACTTAACTCGTCTAAATAACTCAAACAATAAATTAGCAGAGCAGCCAAGCGTTGTGTGGATGGGTTATAGCGTTCATGGTAACGAATCGTCAGGGAGTAATGCAGCTTTACTAGTGGCTTATTATTTAGCAGCTGCGCAAGGTGATGAAATAAATGAGCTACTTAACAACACGGTGATTTTACTCGACCCGTCGCTTAACCCAGACGGCTTAGCACGTTTTGCTAATTGGGCTAATAGTAATCGTGGAATGAACTTATCGTCAGATCCGCAAACGCGTGAGCATGTAGAGAGCTGGCCAAGTAGCCGTACCAATCATTACTGGTTTGATTTAAATCGTGATTGGCTTTTACTGCAGCACCCTGAGCCGCGAGCGCGTATAGCCAAGTTTCATTATTGGAAACCTAATATTTTAACTGACTTTCATGAAATGGGACCAAACAGTAGCTACTTTTTTCAACCAGGGATCCCAAGTCGTAAACACCCCATTACCCCTGAAGAAAATGTGAGCCTAACCAAAGCAATTGCAAATTATCATGCAAAAACTTTAGATGAAAACAACGCACTGTATTTTACAGAAGAAAGCTTTGATGACTTTTATTATGGCAAAGGTTCAACTTACCCTGATGTAAATGGTGGTGTCGGTATTTTATTTGAACAAGCAAGTTCTCGTGGCCATATTCAAGAAACGATCAATGGCCCGCTAACTTTTGCGTTTACGATTAAAAACCAACTTTTAACGAGTTTATCAACGTTTAAAGCAGCGATTGATAACCGCCAAGCTCTACTTGAGTATCAGGCTAACTTTTATAACAAAGCGGTTGAGCTTGCCAAAGATGAAGACTATCAAGGTTATATTGTTCAAGGTGGGGAAGACAAAACACGTACTAACGATTTTTTAAGCATACTTAAACAGCACCAAATTAATGCTTATCCAGTTAAAGAGGGACTAAAAGCTGGAGGTAAAAACTTTACCGCTAATAGCTATTTTGTGCCGCTTGCGCAACCACAATACCGATTAGTTAAAGCTATTTTTAGTGAACAGCAAAACTTTGCCGATAACACTTTTTACGATGTATCAGGTTGGACATTAGCGCATGCCTTTAATTTACCATTTGCTAAAGTAAACAGCCGCTGGGGATTAGAGGTTGATACTACGGCTTGGCAAAAAGCAAAACAGCCTGTTTTAACGCCGCTAACTAAAAACTATGCCTACGGATTTGCTTGGGACGACATGCTTGCCCCAAAAATGCTCAATAGTCTGTTACAGCAAGGTATTAAAGCACGTGTTGCATTAAAACCATTAACCGCAACATCAACGAGTAATGAGATAAATTTTGATGCTGGCAGTATTATTATCCCTGCAGGACTGCAAACAGAGACTGATTGGGTGGCAAAGCTAAATCAAGCACAAAGCCAATTTGATATTGAAATTAAGCCAATTACCACAGGCTTAACCAGTAAAGGTGCCGACTTAGGCTCGCGCTCTATGGCGGTTGTTTCTGCGCCTAAGGTGTTATTAGTTGGCGGTAAAGGGGTTAGCCAATATGAAGCAGGTGAAGTGTGGTATTACCTAGATCGCTTTGTAGGCGTAGCGCCTACCATTGTTGAAATGAACCGTTTAGCGTCTTTAGAGCTCAGTAATTACAGCCATATTGTTTTGGCGCATGGCGATTATTCGACGTTATCTGATACCGACAAAGTGGCAATTAAAAGCTGGGTGAGAAAAGGCGGCGTTATTTGGGGTCATAAAGGCGGGGCTAAGTTTTTAGCCGATCAACAGCTATTAAAAGCAAACTACTTATCACGTAAAGATGTTGCCAGCGCATTTGATACTCAAGGTTTAAAGTATGCAGACAAAGACCACCTAGCAGGTCGTCAGCGTATTGCAGGTGCGATATTTAATACCAAGGTAGATACAACTCACCCACTAATGTTTTCATTTAAGCGTGACACACTGCCAGTATTTAAAAATAGTACTTGGCTACTTGAAGCCTCGCAAGCACCATTTGTAAATATACTCACCTATACACAGCAGCCGCTACTTGCTGGTTTTACTGATGCAATAAATGTAGAGCAAGTGGCTGGTGGGGCAGCGTTAATGGCACACTCTTATGGTCGAGGTAGTGTTATTGCGATGACAGATAACCCTGTATTTAGAGGGTACTGGTATGGTACCAGCCGATTATTAAGTAACGCTTTATTTTTCGGTCATACCTTTCGTGTCAGTGGTAACTAAATCTAAAGTGGCGTTAAACAGGTCGTAAAAGCCCAGACTTGTTTAGCGCCCGCTTCTTTTAGCGACAAGGTGGCTGCATTGAGTGTTGCACCTGTGGTCATAATATCATCAATAATGACCACCGTTTTACCCTCTAAATTGGTAGTACATGAAAAAGCCTGCTGTAAATTTTTTATCCGCTTTGTTTTGCTCAGTTGTGACTGTGCCGAGGTGTTTTTATTGCGTATTAAAACATTATTCAAGACCTTAAAGGATGACAAACAAGGCTGCCATACTTGGGTAACCTGATTAAATCCTCGACTAAAAAAACGCGACTTGTGCAAAGGTAAAATAATAAATACAGCAGCAGCTAAATGCTGTTTATTAGTAAAAATAGTAAGTTGTTTTTTGATGACTTGCTGCAGTGCTTTTTTGTAATGAATTTGATTATTAAATTTGAGTTGTTTTAGCCATAAATCAAAAGGGGGTTGATAAAAAGCGCAGGCAAACAGCTTTTCAAAGTTGCAGTTAGGAAACATTTCTACAATATCTGGGCGGTAAAATAAATTGTCATGCTCGGCCAAATCTAGCAATGGCAAGTCATCTAAACAAAATTGACACAGTCCCAGTGAGCTGTGTATCTGATTCTGACACAACACGCAATACGAGGGAAACAGCCAATCAGTTAGGCTAAGTTTCATTCGCTGATTCTCCTCATTACAAACTCCCCCTAAAACGCTATCATAGATTTAAGTTTGGTTAAGGTTAGGCAAATATGCAAAATGAATGTGTGTTGTTACATGGTTGGGGAATGAGCCGAGGTGTGTGGCAGTTAATAAAACCAGAATTAGAGTTTTTATATTCAGGTAAAGTGCGTTGTTTGGATTTACCCGGTTATGGTGATCATAACGCCTCTTTAAGTCCATATACATTACACGATGCTGCAAAGCAGGTGAGTGAGCAGTTAACACCGCAATCGGTACTAATGGGGTGGTCTTTAGGTGGGTTGTTTGCTATTTATATTGCCAAACATTGGCCAGAAAAAGTATCAAAAGTCATTTTAGTTGCCTCAACGCCCTTTTTTGCAGAGCAATTGCCATGGGCTGGCATTAAGCCTAAAGTATTAAAACAGTTCAAAGAGCAGTTGTTGCAAGAGCGTTCAAAAACGATAGAGCGCTTTTTGGCAATTCAGGCAATGGGCAGTGAGTCGGCTCGCGATGATGTAAAACAGTTAAAGCAGTTATTGAGTCAGTCACCGCCTCCGAATAACGAGGCTTTAAGTGCAGGGCTAGACATACTGCAAAATGAAGATTTACGCGAATTATTTGCTCAATGTCCAGTGACTATTCGCGGCATTTTTGGACGCTTAGACTCTCTCGTTCCTTATCGGGCCATTGAGAAAATGGTGGTACTTAATGCTGACTTTGAGTACGAAGTGATAGACAAAGCATCGCATGCGCCTTTTATTTCTCATAAAAGTGAATTTTTATCTGCCGTTAAATCAATGCTTTGAAGCAAAGCCATGAATACAGCGGTTTAAAGCTTTATTTTGCGTGATTTTTGAGCGATAATTAGACAATATTTATTTGGTGGAGGTTTATTATTATGCCGATTGGATCTGTATTTAATAGCGGTGTTGAAGGGTTTAATAGAGCCAGCCAAGGTATTGAAAAGGCCAGCGCTGAGATTAACCGTGCCAGCATAGAGCAGCAAGATGATTCTCAATTAGCGCAGCAACGTCAATTAACGGCTGCTCGCCCTGAAGAAGCCGTAACCGCGCCGGTATCTCAACCTGCACGAATTGATGATGCATTAGTAAACTTAAAAGTTGAAGAGTTTAATGCCAAGGCTAACACGCAATCAATTCAAACTGCAGATGATGTACTAGGCACTTTAGTTGATATTAAAGTGTAATTCCTCATGAATATCGTCACGCCGTTTCCGTCTATCAATATAAACACTGCAAATGTTTATACGGAGACTGCTCGGCGTGACAACCAGCTACGTGAAGTCATTCCCCCAGCCGCTGCAAACACCGCCGGTAGTACTGAAAACAAAGCTCAAAGTGATGCAGAAAAAGCCAAACTACCTGGTAACAGCGATAGTTCAACTTATACTGCAAGCGGCAAAATTGCAGACAACAAAACTATTGAACAACGCGAAGGCAATGCTGATAGTGATCAAGATGATGCCGAGCAAGAAAAACAGCAAGCTGCCGAAGAAGTTAGTGAGCAAGAAGAGCTTCAACTTGAGCAAGAACAGCAACAAATTAAAGAGCTCAAAGCTCGCGATACCGAAGTGCGAACCCACGAGCAAGCGCATGCCGCTGTTGGTGGACAATATGCCGGTTCACCCAGTTACGAATACCAAAGAGGCCCCGATGGCACTAATTATGCCGTAGGTGGTGAAGTACCGATTGATGTTGGGGTTATCAATGGCGATCCGCAAGCAACCATCGATAAAATGCAAACGGTACTTGCTGCTGCACTAGCGCCAGCAGAACCCTCAGGTGCCGACAGAGCGATTGCGGCAGACGCCACACAGAAAATGGCTGCCGCACAAGCTGAGTTAGCTTCAGCTGATGACGAAGACAGCAGCGAAGATAAAAGCAGAGTCAGTGCCTCGTTTTCTAATAGTGAAAGTTCAGAAGTAAAAACCGCTAAAAGCGAAGAACAATCGCGTGATATTGAAGTTGAAGCGCGTGCAGGACGCATTGCTAGCTTTTATCAACTGGCCACATCCCCCGCGATTCAGAGCGAATTTTCAGCGCAAATTTAGCTGATTAAAAATAAAAAAACCGCCTAGGCGGTTTTTTTATTTTTAAATATATCGTTTAAATTACTTTTTCACTTTTGCGTTAGCAAAGGCGTCAGCAAAGGCGTCAGCAAAGGCATTCCCCATCATCGCATTGCCTGTATCGCGTTTAGGTTTAGGCGCTCGTGCTTGGTTGGTATTATTGCTGCGAGGCTTTTGCGGTGCCGCAGCAGCTGCTTTATTGCTGGTGTCTATGTCGTCATCTAGGCGCATAGTAAAACTAATGCGTTTACGGGCAGCATCGACTTCAACCACTTTTACTTTAACAATGTCACCTGCTTTAACCACTTCTCGTGGGTCTGAAATAAACTTATTAGTAATAGCTGAAATATGTACGAGTCCATCTTGATGAACACCCACATCAACAAATGCACCAAAATTAGCAACGTTAGAAACCACACCTTCTAAAATCATACCAGGCTTAAGGTCACTAATTTTTTCAACACCGGCTTTAAACTCCGCGGTTTTGAATTCAGGACGTGGATCGCGACCTGGTTTATCAAGCTCGCTAATAATGTCAGTCACGGTTGGTAAGCCAAATTTATCGTCAATATAGTCGTTTGCAGCGAGTTTACTTAAAAATTCACTGTTACCAATTAAGTTATTTACGTCTACCTGATTATGTTCACAAATACGCTTAACGATAGGGTATGCTTCAGGGTGAACTGATGAGTTATCTAGCGGATCGCTGCCATTATTAATGCGTAAAAACCCAGCCGCTTGTTCGAATGCTTTTGGCCCTAAGCGTTCTACTTTTTTCAACTGACTACGTTTTGTAAATGACCCATTCGTGTCACGGTAGTTTACAATGTTTTGAGCCAACGTTTTGTTTAAGCCAGAAACACGTGCAAGCAAAGGCACTGAGGCCATATTTAAATCAACCCCCACACTGTTTACACAGTCTTCTACTACAGAAATTAGGCTTTGCCCAAGTTGGCTTTGTGATACATCGTGTTGATATTGGCCTACACCGATAGACTTAGGCTCTATTTTAACTAGTTCAGCTAATGGATCTTGTAGGCGACGTGCAATAGATACTGCACCGCGTAAAGATACATCTAAATCTGGGAACTCATTAGCGGCAAATTCAGACGCAGAATACACCGAAGCGCCGGCTTCACTGACCATAATTTTATTCAGTTTAAGCTCGGCATTGGCTTTGATAAGTTCGCCAACCAGTTTATCTGATTCGCGAGAAGCAGTGCCGTTACCAATCGCAATAAGCTCAACTTTATGTTGGCGACATAATTGCTCGAGCGTACGCAGTGATTTATCCCAATGATTTTGCGGTGCATGTGGGAAGATTGTTTGGGTAGTGAGCAGTTTCCCTGTGCTATCGACTACCGCAATTTTACAACCAGTACGCAAGCCAGGATCTAAACCAAGTGTCGTGCGAGGGCCTGCAGGCGCTGCCATTAATAAATCTTTTAAATTTTTAGCAAATACGTCAATGGCACCGGTTTCGGCTTTTTCTCGCATTGCGGCTAAAAACTCGTTTTCTAAGTGTAGCCCAAGCTTAATTTTCCATGCCCACTGCACCACAGTTAATAACCATGCACTAGCAGGTTTGTTTTTAATATCTAGGCGGTAATGATCACTGATCATTTGGGCACATAACTGGGCTGGATTTTCAGCACTTGGCTCAGGATTAATCGTTAACTGTAAAATGCCTTCATTACGTGCTCTTAGCATGGCTAATGCACGGTGCGAGGGGACTTTTTTTAACGGTTCTTGATGCTCAAAGTAGTCTCTGTATTTAGCACCTGCTTGTTCTTGCCCATCAATTAACTTACTCTCAATCGCCCCATTTTGACTAATATGGCTTCTAAACTTAGCGAGTAATTTAGCGTCTTCAGCAAAACGCTCCATTAGAATAAATTTGGCACCATCAAGGGCTGATTTTGTATCAATAATGGCTTTATCGGCATTAATATAGTGAGCAGCTTCAGCTTCTGGGTCGAGCATTGAGTCGTTAAATAACGCATTAGCAAGAGGTTCTAAACCGGCCTCAATAGCGATTTGACCTTTAGTGCGACGCTTTGCCTTATAAGGCAAGTATAAATCTTCAAGCTCGGTTTTACTTTGCGCTGCTTTTATATCAGCTGCTAATTCCCCGGTAAGCTTATTTTGAGATTCTATCGTCGATAGAATAAAGCCACGACGCTCTTCAAGTTCACGTAAATAAGATAAACGTTGTTCTAGAAGGCGTAGTTGGGTGTCATCTAATCCACCGGTCACTTCTTTTCTGTAACGGGCAATAAAGGGGACGGTTGCGCCTTCATCAAGTAACTTTGTTGCTGCAACCACTTGTTGCTGCTGTGCATTTAGCTCAGTTGCTAAACGTGCAGAGATATCGCTCATGCAAAAACCTTTTAATACAAAAAATAAGACCAGCTAAGAAGTTAACTGATGCGTCAATGTCTTGAATAATATCACAGGGGAAGGTAATAAAAAGCTCTTAAAGCAAGCTATTTTACTTGCTTTAAGATGCCATTACTGAGGTTGGAACTATACTAATAAAAAGCTGATTTAGTGAGGGTGCTCTATACTTTCGAGTACTTCACTAAATGTGTGCGCTATTGGACTAATATGAACAGGAATTTGCAGCTTACGTGCTATATCGCGTGCTGAAATTAAACCACTTATTTCATTATTAGCCGCAGTGACTAATAAAAACATAGCGCCATGATGTTCCATAGTTTGCAGTGCATCACCAATGCATGAGTAGCTTAAGCTTTTCATACTTACACCCATTAAATTACTTAGCGGTGTCATTAAATAGCGCAAGCTAATTTCACTACGAGGCAAGCCTAAACGCTGTGCTAAAATCATGATTTTTGAGCTTTGTAAATCAGCACTCGCCACTATACCTACTAGCTTTTGCTCCTCATCAGTTACCAAAATAAAATCAGAGCGTTGAGTCGTTAACTGTTTTGACGCTTGTTCAATTGTTGTATCAAACGATGCACGCATCGGGCTTGTATCAGTAAAACTAGTCACCACTTGTGTAGCAGGTGAAGTTAAATCAATGACAGCTTCATTAGTAAATGTATTCGCAATAGTACCATGCGAAATATCTTGGGTACGGAGTTCTTTAAAGTTAGACATAATATCCACCTAATTAGTTATAAAATTTAATAATGTTTAAAAGCAAGTTATTAAACTAAATAACAGGTGGCGCTCGCGGGTGTGCATGGCTGTAAGGTGTGACTAAAAGGCTGCTTTCATAATGAAAGTAAAACGCTAAAGGAAGTGGTTGGATTTCTCTAAGCGCAATAACACCAACATGAGAATCTAAATCGGTGTCGAGGTTTGCTTGGTCAGGGGAGTCACAAACAATAAATTCAGCTGGAGCAAAACCAGCATCAAGTTTGTTATTTTTAGGTGCACCATGCAATGTCAAACTCACACTCATGAAGAGTGCAAACACGAGGGCATTTTGTAATATGCGCGCTGTAATGTTTGACATAGTGACGACCTTAATTAACTACTCTCAAATTAATACATAACTTGAGTTACTTTAGTTATAGCTTACTCAAATAATATAAACAATAAAAAGTTAATATGATCTGAATCAAAACTAAGCCGTTTTATTTTTAGTAGGAAATATTATTTACATACCATTGCTTAGCACCTTGAGGGGTCATGACCTCAAAATCATCGTCTACTTGTTTTTTTAATAGTGCTCGCGCCATTGGTGAGTCAATAGAAATGTAATCGTTGCGATCATAAATTTCATCGGGACCGACAATTCTAAACTTCTTACACTCCCCAGCCTCGTTTTCTATTTCAACCCAAGCACCAAAAAAAACTTTGCCGTCTTGTACGGGTGAGTAATCAACAATTTTTAAATCGGGGATGCGCTTACGTAGATAGCGCACTCGGCGGTCTATTTGGCGTAATAGACGCTTGTTATACTGATAGTCTGCATTTTCAGAGCGATCACCAAGGCTTGCAGCCCAACTCACAATTTTAGTGACTTCTGGGCGTTTTACATTCCAAAGATGCTCATGTTCTTGCTGAAGTTGTAAATAACCTTCGCGAGTAATTAAGTTTGTTTTCACGCCGTGTTCTTGTTTAATTTTCATGTGTGGCACGGTATTAAAATAAAGACAGCTTGTCGAGATAAAATAGCCACCAATGGGTTTGAAATGTTCAGTAACAATCTAAGCACTTAATTAGTTTTTTATTATTAAGTTTTTCATTTATATTAACTATTAATAAATTATAAAAATAAGCAACAGATTATGGGACAAGAGACAGTAAAAGTATTAGTGGTTGATGACGATAAACGTTTGCGCAGTTTGCTTGAGCGCTATTTAGTAGAGCAAGGATTTATTGTTAGAACAGCCGCCGATTCACAGCAAATGGATAGGCTTATTGAGCGTGAAAACTTTCACTTAATGGTGCTTGATTTAATGCTGCCCGGAGAAGACGGGCTCTCTATTTGCAGACGGTTACGTCAAAAAGAAAACCAAATCCCAATTGTAATGTTGACCGCTAAAGGTGATGAAGTAGACCGCATTATTGGTTTGGAGCTCGGTGCTGACGATTATATTCCTAAACCGTTTAATCCACGTGAGTTACTTGCCCGCATAAAAGCAATTTTACGTCGCCAATCAAAAGAAGTACCAGGGGCGCCTTCAGCTGAGGAGAACTTAATTGCGTTTGGTAAATTTACCCTAAATTTAGCCACCCGCGAAATGAGTGAAGGCGATAACACGGTGTCACTCACCAGTGGTGAATTTGCGGTGTTAAAAGCGTTAGTGTCTCACCCGCGTGAGCCATTAAGTCGTGATAAATTAATGAACTTGGCAAGAGGTCGTGATTACAGTGCGCTAGAGCGTAGTATTGATGTTCAAGTATCACGTCTTCGTAGAATGATTGAAGTGGATGCGGCTAACCCGCGTTATATTCAAACTGTATGGGGATTAGGTTATGTGTTTGTTCCTGATGGTGAAAAGTAATAATTATGGGGATGTTTCCACGTAGTGCGTTTGGGCAAACTGTTTTTTTAGTGGCAGCTTTGTTGCTGATTAACCAAATAGTCTCCTACGTCACAGTAAGTTTATATGTTGTTAAACCCACCATTGAGCAAGTTAATTTGATGCTCGCTAAGCAAATTAAAACTGTATTTATTGACTGGGAAGATGGGGTTGAAGTAACCGATGAAGTTTCAGAAAAGTTTTTTGAAATAACCGGTATTGAGGTGATGACTCAGCGTGAAGCGATGCGCAATGGCTTAGGGCAAAGTCGTGAGTATTCGGGGCTATCGCGAAGTATGTCAGAGCAGTTGAATGGGTTTTCTCGGGTACGCATTAGTCAAACTGATCCACTTATTTATTGGGTGGAAGCCCCGCAAGCACCGGGCTATTGGGTTAAAGTTCCCTTAACCGGATTTAAAGAAAGTAATCTTGAATTTTTAACTTTTTACTTATCCAGTATAGGCTTTTTAAGTGTATTAGGCGGGTGGTTATTTGCAAGGCATTTGAACCGACCATTAAAAGCACTGCAACAAGCGGCAATAAAAGTAGGCGTTGGTGATTTTAGTACTAAGTTACAAGAACAAGGCTCAAGTGAAGTTATTGAGGTAACGCGGGCTTTTAACCAAATGTCGCGAGGTATTGCCGCCCTTGAAAATGATCGTCGATTACTCATGGCCGGTGTCTCTCACGACTTACGCACACCGCTTACCCGTATACGCTTAGCCACAGAAATGATGGTTGATGAAGATGATTATTTACGCGAAGGTATTATTTACGACATTGAAGATATGAATGGCATTATTGATCAGTTTATTGAATATTTACGCCATCATAAACGTGAAGAACAAAGCTATGAAGATATCAATGCGTTGGTAGCCGAAGTCGTACAAAGTGAATTAAAGCATCAACGTGTTATCACGTTTGAAAGCAATCCTAACCTAGGTAATATTCCCATAAGCTCAGTGGCTATTAAGCGAGTAGTGACGAATATGATTGAAAATGCACTGCGTTACTCGCACGGGGATATTGAGGTGCAAAGTTATTTTAATAGCAATAAAAAATATGTGGTTATTGCGGTTAACGATAATGGCCCAGGTATTCCTGAGAGTGAATTAGAATCAGTGTTCGAACCATTTAAGCAAGGTGACGCTGCACGAGGCAGTGAAGGCAGTGGTTTAGGCTTAGCTATTATTAAACGCATTATAGACATGCATAATGGCAAGGTTGTGCTCTCTAATCGCCCTGAAGGTGGTTTAAGTGCGCAAATATATTTACCGGTTAAAGTGGTTAATCAAAACTAAATAAAGCTATCCGCCGTTATATGCGGATAGCTTTAACCATTTTATAGTGCTTTAAAACGAATGGCTGTACCACCACTGGTGGCCAATTTTAGTGTGAGTTTATCATTTGCGGTAACAGTGCGTTTTTCGATTTTTAAATCGTAAGGGTTGTTCTTCCACTCTGCCTCATCACCATCTTTGTAGATTTGCGCTTCAAACTGTTTATCTTTATCTAAGAAGTCGAGTTTAACCTCAATGGTGCGGGCGTTTTCATCAGTTACAGCGCCTAAGTACCAGTCATTACCAGTGTACTGATCGCGTTTACGTTCTTTACGTGCAAATACAATAAAGTCGCCTACTTCTCCATCAAGCGCAATACTTTGTTGCCAATCGGTCGGTACGTCTTGAATAAATTGAAAAGCATCGGGCTTAGCTAAATAATTTTTAGGTAAATCAGCCGCCATTTGAATTGGGCTGTACATTACAACATAAAGTGCTAATTGCTTTGCAAGTGTTGTTTGCGGACGGTTTGTATCGCCACCTAAGCCATTAAAACTCATGTCAAAAATACCCGGTGTAAAGTCCATTGGGCCTGCAAGCATTCGCGTAAAAGCAAGCATTGGAATGTGCTCTGGTGGATTGGGTGGCGTGCCCCATGCGTTAAATTCTTGGCCGCGAGCGCCTTCACGAGCAATCCAATTAGGGTAAGTTCGGCGAAGGCCGGTGTCTTTTATTGGCTCATGAGTATTAATACTTATTTTATGTTTTGCAGCTAGCTTAACGTTGTATAAGTACTCATTAACCATAAATTGGCCGTCATGCCACTCAAAACGGGCAATGCCGTTTTCATCAATGCGTTTAATATTGCCACCATCGGCCACATAACCGGTTTTAATTTGGCTTACATTTGATTGCTCGTAAAGCGCAAAAGCGTCTTCCATTTGATTACGATAATTTGTTACGTTACCTGAGGTTTCATGGTGGCCAATTAACTGCACCCCTTTTTGCTTACCGTAGCGGGTAAGCTCCTTAATATCAAAGTCATCATATGCTTGGGTAAAACTAAATACATCGCCATTAAAAAACCAGTCGCCATCCCAACCGGTGTTCCAACCTTCCACTAATACACCATCAAAGCCGTATTTTGCGGCAAAGTCCATGTAGTATTTAGTATTTTTTGTGGTGGCACCGTGTTTTTCGCCACTACCCCAAGTATTCTCATTGATGTGCATGCCCCACCAAATACCTACGTATTTGCCTGGTTTAACCCAGGACACATCACCGAGCTTATTTGGCTCATTTAGATTTAAAATAATATCTGAATTAACTAAGTCTACCGCATGTTCGCCAATTTGAATGGTGCGCCAAGGCGTATTAAATGCACCGTGCTTTTTGACTGCTATACCATCTGACCATGGCGTTAAATCGGCGCTAAAAGTGCCTGGGCGACGTTGGTTAAGCACCATGCCCGCATAATCGACTAGGGCTGCTTCATGAATGCTGACATGCACGCCGTTGCCATTTTTTAAGGTAAAAGGGGTGTGAGCGAGTGCAGCATCTTGTAAGGCTGTGGTGTTGTAGACATATTCGTAACGATTCCAACCGCGAGCAGGTATCCACCATGCGGTGGCTTTATCGGCACCGGCGATGGCAAACTCGGTCAGCTCTTTAGTAATTTCTGTTTTTTCAAAACCGGCTTGTTTAGGGACTTCATAGCGAAATCCCACACCGCTATCAAAGGCTTTAAATCGCACTGTGTATGTGCCACCGTGGGGTGCGGGTTTATTAAAGGTAACGGCAATTTCATTGTGCTTGTCGACAACGGTTTGACGCTCTCCCCAAGGTTGCTGCCATTGACTATCGGTTTGTGAGCGAGTTACTTCACTAATAACAAAACCTTCATCAAATGGCGCTTGGCTTTTAAATCTAAAACCTAAATGTGACTGCGCAATAACAGGTTTACCATTAAAGCTAATAGAATAGTAAGGAGATGAAGATTGATCAGATATGGTGATTTTAATTTTTTGATCAGGCGATTCCAGCATGGCTTCTTTTGCAAAAGCGCTGCTTGAAAGTAAAGCAACTAGCAGTAAAGGTAATCTCATTGTGTGTCCTTTATGTCAAATTGTAGACTATGAGCATAAAGTGAAGGTGGGGTTATTACGAGATGACTGCAAACGTATTCAATGTAATTAAACACATAAAAAAGGGCTCTAGCGAGCCCTGTTTTGTATTTATAACTTATTATTTTTTATCAAAAGCGCGTTTCATGTAATTAGGTGTTGCGAGTGCACCGTGATGAATGCCGCCATTGTAGTATTCACTATGCTGTGCAATTATTGCTGCGCCGTCTTCTCTAAAGCCATTAAAAGCCTCAGATTTGCGAGCTAGCGTCACTGACCATAACCCACTTGGGTAAATAGGTTGTGGGAATGGGAGTGTTTGTAAATCGTTAAAACCAACACTTAGCATAGCTTCGCGCATTTCAACCAACAGTGGCATATGCATTAATGGCGATTCACTTTGTTGTACCAGTATTCCACCAGGGCGAAGTGCGTTTAAACAGCTAGTATAAAACGCATGGTTAAATAAACCTTCACCTGGGCCTACCGGATCAGTACCATCAACAATCACTACATCAATAGACTCACCAGCTGCTTCGCGCATGTATTTAATGCCATCGTCAAACATCACAGTAGCACGTGGGTCATTATTTGATTCACATAACTCTGGGAAGTACTTTAACGACATTTGGGTAACCACTTCGTCAATATCTATTTGAGTTACAGTTTCTACGCTTGGGTGCTTGAGCACTTCACGTAACGTACCGCAGTCGCCGCCACCAATAATAACTACATTTTTTGGGTTTGGATGCGCCAGTAATGCTGGGTGGCTGATCATTTCGTGGTAAAAAAAGTTTTCACGGCTACTTACCATAGTACAACCATCAATGATCATTAAATTACCAAAGTCTGTGGTTTCAAACATTTCTACTTTTTGAAAAGGAGACTGTTTTTCATCTAACTTTTTGTTAATACGTAATGAAAATGCGCTGCCATCGCGGTCGCTAATTTCAGTAAACCACTTACTTTGATCTAAATTTGCCATAGTTGTTGTTACACTTTTGGTTGAGTATGAAAAAAAGGAGGCAATTCTGCCAGTGCTTGGCCTATTGCTCAATCAAATTTTACTCTCTTTAGCGAATAAAGTTAGCTATAAAGAGGGGAAAGTTCAATTTTTGTTAGCTTAGCAGATAGTGACGTATTAAAATGCCCCTTTACACCTAATTTAATAAAGAAGAGTTGCCATGACTTGGGGTTTAGAAACAGCACGTGCTACATACAATGTTGCTCATTGGAGCGATGGTTATTTTGATATTAACGCACAAGGTGAGTTGATAGCCTATCCTGATGGCGACCAAACAAAACCTGCCATTTCTTTAAGTCAGCTTACTGAGCAATTTAAGCAGCAAGGGTTAACATTGCCCGTACTGGTGCGCTTTACTGATATTTTAAAAAATCGTGTAGATACGCTCACCAATGCCTTCACTCAAGCGCGCACTAACCGCGAATATAACGGCAAATACACCTGTGTTTATCCTATCAAAGTAAACCAACAGCGCTCTGTTGTGAGTAAGTTATTAGCTCACCCAAGTGGCCTAGTGGGACTTGAAGCTGGTTCTAAGCCTGAACTAATGGCCATTTTAGGGGTGGCGAAAGAGCCTATTACTATTGTATGTAACGGCTACAAAGACAGCGAGTTTTTACGTTTAGCCTGTATTGGTCAAGCAATGGGACACAGCGTTAAAATTGTGGTTGAAAAACTCTCAGAGCTAACCACATTGCTTGAAGAAATTGATAATTTAGGCATTGAACCGGCTATTGGAATTCGTATTCGCTTAAATTCGGTTGGCAAAGGTAAATGGCAAAATACCGGTGGTGAAAAAGGTAAGTTTGGTTTAACCGCAGGACAAGTACTCAGTGCAGTGGAAGTACTTAAGCAACATAACAAGTTGCATTTAATGCAAATGGTGCATTTTCATATTGGTTCTCAAATCGCCAATATTCGTGATATCCATCGTGCCTTGCGCGAATGTGCTCGCCATTTTGCTGAATTAACTCAATACGGTGTACCGCTAAATACGGTTGATGTGGGTGGCGGGCTTGGCGTTGACTATGAAGGCTCAGGCTCACGTAGTGCCTGCTCAATGAACTACACAGTCGAAGAATACGCGCGTAATGTAGTGAATGCATTTGCCGAGGTGTGCGACCAACATAACTTAACGCATCCTGCGATTATTACCGAATCTGGCCGTGCATTAACGGCTCATCATGCGGTGTTGATCACCGATGTCATTGATGTAGAAAAAGCACCGAATCATTTAAACCCAGAACCGCCATTGGAAAACAGCGCATTAGTGCTAGATGAAATGTGGCAATGCTTACAAAGTTTGAACCCGCGTATGGCACTTGAAATATATCATGATGCTATGCACTTATTTAGCGAAGCACACGATCAATACGTGCATGGTTTAGTGAGCATGCTAGAGTGGGCGAAAATAGAGCAGCTTTACTTTACGATTTTACACCGAGTTCGTGCATCGTTAAGCGTTAACGCACGCGCTCATCGCGAAGTGCTGGATGATTTAAACGAAAAGCTAGCCGATAAACTGTTTGTGAATTTTTCATTGTTTCAGTCATTACCTGATGTATGGGGTATTCAGCAGTTATTTCCGGTCATGCCCATCGAAAACCTAACGCAGCCACTTACTCAGCGCGCGATTATCCAAGACATTACTTGTGATTCTGACGGGCAAATACGTGAGTACGTTGAAGGTGCAGGTATTGAAACAAGTTTACCTATCCCTGAATATACACAAGGTCAGCAGTATCATATTGCCATGTTTATGGTGGGGGCATACCAAGAGATTTTAGGTGACTTACATAACCTATTTGGTGATACCGACTCAGTCCATGTTGAGCTTAATGAGCAAGGATATGTATTAACCAATGCCATCAAAGGAGACAGCGTTAAGGATGTATTAAAATTTGTTGATTATGATAGCGAGTTATTAGCTGATAACTTTGCCACTCAAATTAATAAACTTGATGTATCAGAACACTGTAAAGAAGGGTACCTAGCCGAGCTCAATGCAGGGCTTGAGGGCTACACCTATTTTGAAGATTAATTTAGTTGCATAGTTAAGCGCGGCCTTAGTGGCTGCGCGATGTTTAAAGGAATAGAAGTAATGTCAGTTATTCGCAGTGTATTTAGTATTTTCTTTTATACAATAAACACTCTTTTTTGGTTTGTGCCTATTTTTATTTGTGGCATCGTTAAGTTAATCCCAATCAAACCACTACAAAAATTAATGAGCTGGACGGCCAAGCAATGTGCCTCTATTTGGGTGACCTTCAACACGTTAAATCAAACGTTATTAACGCCAACAAAACTTAATGTTATTGGTCTTGAAGAGCTTAAATTAAAAGATTGGTACCTAGTCATTGCTAACCACCAAAGCTGGGTGGATATTTTAGTGTTACAGCGGGTGTTTAATCGCAAAATACCTTTTTTAAACTTCTTTTTGAAAAAAGAGCTTATTTACGTGCCTGTTTTAGGTTTATGTTGGTGGGCACTCGACTTTCCTTTTATGACCCGCACCAGTAAAAGCCAATTAAAAAAGAATCCTAAATTGCGTGGTAAAGATTTAGAAACCACCCGTAAAGCCTGTGAAAAATTTAAAGAAATGCCGGTCAGTGTGGTCAACTTTGTTGAAGGGACGCGTTTTACAGTGCAAAAGCATGCGCGCCAAAATAGCCCGTTTCCTCATCTACTAAAACCGAAAGCGGGTGGTGTGGCGTTTGTAATGCAAGCCATGGGTGAGCAAATTTCTAAAGTGGTAAATGTGACTATTCATTACCCCGAGGGCATTCCTACCTTTATGGATTTTGCAGCCGGTAAAGTAAAACACATTGATGTACATGTTGAAGTAAAAGGCGTTAGTGACGACTTAATTGGTGATTACACTAATGATCCTGACTTTAGAGTACGTTTTCAAAGTGAATTAAATCGCGTGTGGGAAGAAAAAAACCAGACGCTTGTTAATTTAAAACAAAAATAAAAAATGAGCTAACAGTTATGCTAAAAAAATGGTTACCAAATTGGTTAAATGGCTTAATTGTTGGCTGTGTTTTATTTGCTAATTTAATAATATTTGGCGCATTAGTACTTATCTTAGGGTTAGTTAAATTGGTTTTGCCCATACCCGTAGTAAGTAAATTATTACACGGTGCGTACAAGGGGTGGTGTAAAGGTAATCGCTTAGGGCTGTGGCTAGGCTGTAATGATATTAAAGTTAATATTAGTGGGGAGGTAAATGCTAATAGTTGGTATTTGCTAATCAGTAATCATATTAGCTGGCTTGATATTGCGGTATTAAGCTCGTTAAATGCATTACCAGCTCCTAAGTTTTTTTTAAAAGATGAGCTTAAGTACGTGCCATTTATAGGCACTGGTGCGTGGGCAATGGGTATGCCCTTTATGAAGCGGGTGAGCAAAGCACAATTGGCAAAAAATCCCAATTTAAAAGGCCTAGATGTCGAGCGTACTAAGCGCAGTTGCCGTAATTTTCGTCATCACCCTACAACCATAGTGAACTTTGTAGAAGGTACGCGTTTTACAGCGCAAAAGCACCAGCATCAACAAAGTCCTTTTCAGCATTTATTAAAGCCTAAAGCTGGTGGAACTGCTTTTGCCTTAGAAGTTTTAAATGAGCAGTTTGACGCTATGCTTAACACCAGTTTAGTGTATAGCGGTAAATCAGATCATGTGTGTCGTAATATTTTAAAAGGCGAGTTGGAGTCTATTAATATTACCATTGAGGTGATGCCAATAAATACACAGATGATTGGCAGTTACCAAACAGATCAAGTATTTAGAGCCGAGTTTCAGCAATACTTAAATAACTTATGGACAATAAAAGATAAGCAATTAAGCGCTATTCATATTCAGCAAGCTAGTACTGAATTAACTCCCAGTAAGGAAATTGAAATACCATGACCAAAACACACCTACAGGAGCTAATTACTCCTTGGTTTGAAAAAGTCCCCGATGCTTTTTTTCTCAGTGCCATCACCGCCTCATCGATAGGCATTCTCTCGCTATTATTTGTTTACTTATTTACTCGCCGCTTAATGTTACCAGGTATTCAAAAGGTGGTGACTAAACTCTCGCCTGAGCGTATTGGTTCATTGTCACCTATGTTGACCAAGCTCAATAAACGAATTGCCTGTTTGCTATGTTGTGTCCTTTTTTTAGCCACATTTGATAGCGTTTATCCCGTTAATGCAATTGCCCAAGAGATCCTTAAAACTATTGGCCAAGCATTATTAATTATTTATATAGGTTTTATTATAAGCAGCATAGTGAGCATTGCTGGTGCTATTTATAACCAATTAGATTTTGCCCGAGAAGTACCTATTCAAGGCTTAATTCAAGTGGTTAAGCTGATCACCTTTATTGTCTGTTCAATATTAATAGTTAGTATTGTGCTTGAAAAGTCGCCTACTTATATACTATCGGGCTTTGGTGCGATTGCAGCGGTAACGCTATTAGTATTTAAAGACACCATATTAGGCTTTGTTGCCAGCATTCAAATTGCTGCTAACCGCTTAGTGACCTATGGTGATTGGATCCAAGTAGACAACTATGGTGCCGATGGCGAAGTGATTGATTTAGGGCTAAATACTGTAAAAGTGCGCAACTGGGACAACACCATAACGACTATACCAACTTATATGCTAGTGGCCGGTTCATTTAAAAACTGGCGTGGTATGCAAGAATCTGGTGGGCGACGTATTAAACGTTCTTTAAACATTGATATGAACAGCATCTTTTTAGTTGATGACGATTTTAAAGCGCAAATAGAAGCGGCTATTCCACTGCAAGAATATATTCGACTAGGCACGCTTCCCGATCCTGTGTCGAACTTAGGGTTGTTTCGTCGCTATGCAGAGGGTTACTTAAAACAGCACAGTAAAATCAATACCTCGCTCACACTCATGGTGCGTGAGCTACAACCACTTAATCATGGCTTACCAATTGAGTTTTACTGCTTTAGTGAAGACAAACGTTGGATATCGTACGAGCACTTACAAGCTGAAATTATGGACCATTTACTAGCTGTATTACCGGTGTTTGGGCTGCGCGCTTATCAAAGCGTCAGTGGGCAGTTAAGCCCAGCTGACGGGGTGAATATGGCGGGCAAACCTAGTATTAAAGTACCCAATAATGTTGTCCAAGGCCAACGCCAATAAAGAGCAATAATAGCCACCAAATAGGTGGCTTTTTCATACGTAGCCACACAAATGCAGTAATCACTAATGCAATATGCCAAACATTGCTTACGGCTGAAGTCCAAATGGGCGAATACAATGCAGCAGCTAAAAAACCAACCACGGCGGCATTAAGCGCAGCAATTGAGCTGGCAAAACGGGGTTTACTAGCTAAATTAATCCAGCTTTTTTGAAAGGCCAACATCAGTAAAAACCCAGGGGTAAATATCAATAATGTAGCTATGATTGCGCCTATTATTGGTTGCGCGGTGTTTAGCTGCGCGCCTAAGTAGGTGGCTATTGTAAACATAGGCCCAGGTATAGCCTGAGCACTGGCGTAAGCCGTTAAAAATTGGTCATCACTTAAGGTTGGCACACCCGCTTGAAGTACTGGCAACACAACATGTCCGCCACCAAATACCATAGCACCGGCTTGGTAAAAAGGCGCAAATAACGCAAATTCTTGCCCTATTGGAATAAAGCTAACTCCAAGCAGTAGTGCAAATAAGCTAAGTGCTACCCAGTTAACTTTTCCCTGCTCACTGTTAGTTTGTTGTGATAAATCACTTAATTTTAAGAGTGGCCAAATAGCGCCGACTGCGGCCGCAATAAGTAAAATAATAATTTGTGTACCTAACATAGGTATCATGATCAAGGCTAAAGTGCTCATAACTGCAATTAGCTTAAGGATTAGGTTGCTGCAAAAGCTTTTGGCCATACTAAGGGTTGCATCGGCAACAACTACTACGGCAAATAGCTTTAATCCGGTGATCACAGCAAAATAAACGGCGTCAAATTGGTGAGCACTAATAGCAAGCAGTGTCATAATTAAAAAAGAAGGCAGAGTAAAACCAATAAATGCGGTGATACCACCGAGTACACCTGCACGTTCTACCCCGATTGCAAAGCTGACCTGACTAGAGCCAGGACCAGGCAGAGCTTGGCTTAGGCTAATTAGTTGTGAATAGCGACTGATACTCAACCAGTGCAGCGAATCAACAAAGTGGTGTTTAAAGTAACCTAAATGCGCAGCAGGGCCGCCAAAACTCATGCAGCCAAGCAAAAAAAACTGCCTAAAAATCGCAATTAACATAGTGGCAATCGCCTTTTGATAAATCATAAAATTGTCACAAACAAGTATGACATTATTATGAAACGCTATCACTACTTCCTTATTTGATAGGCAATATCAACGCTTATACGTTATTCTTCATTGTTGGTTCATACATATATTTGCATAATCGCAATAATAAATTCTAAATGAATAGGAAATCACCATGACGTTAACTAAATCACTTTTAAGTGTCACTGTCGTTGCTGTATTACTTTCTGGCTGTGAAATGAATAACACAGGTAAAGGTGCCGCTATAGGTGCAGCCGCGGGTGGTATTTTAGGTAAAGCTACAGGTAACCACAAAGATAAACGTATTTTTATTGGTGCAGCTATTGGTGCGCTAGCGGGTGCTGCTGTAGGTGATTACATGGATAAACAAGAAGCTGCTTTTCGTGATGAGTTAGCGGGTTCGGGAGTTGAAGTGGTTCGTGAAGGCGATAACTTACGCTTAGTGATGCCCTCTAATATTACGTTTGCGACTGATCAATCTTATATTTCATCGGGCTTTCATGACACTCTAAATGCGATAGCAAGTGTAATGAATAAATACGAAAAAACCTACTTAAGTGTTGAAGGTCACACCGACAGTACGGGCAAAGATAGTTACAATATGACTCTTTCAGAGCAGCGTGCACAAAGTGTAAAAAATTACTTGGTAAACCAACAAATTATGGCTGCACGAGTAAGCACGAGCGGCTATGGCGAATCACGCCCAATAGCGACTAACGATACCGCGAATGGTCGCGCGCAAAACCGCCGCGTCGAAATTCAAATAGTGCCTAATACACAAGGTTAATAGCTAAAACCGCGCAAATGCGTGGTTTTGTATATTTTAATGGCACTTTTGCCTGCGTTAGCTGTCACAAATAGTTCTTCGATAAGGACATATTTATGGCAGCGTGGCGCACGGCAATTATTTTATCGGTATGTTTACATGGATTAGTTTTGTTTTTTGTTGCCTCATTAAAAGCACCTAAAATAAAGCCGCCACAATCAATCCCCATTAAAGCTTATATGGTAAGTGTGCCAGCTAAAATTAAAGCAACACAACAAGTCCCTCAACAACGCGCTCATACAAATAAAAATACAGAAATTAAATCTATTGAGCCTATTAATGCAACCCAATCAAAACCACTAAATATTAATTATAAAAAAACAGAGAAAACGACTAAGCCGCTAAATACCATCACGAAAAATACTCAGCCTGTAATTTTAAAGCCTTACAAAAAGATCGATTTAAACAAAGGACTCAACAGTATTTTAAAGCAACAAACTCGCTATTCTGATACTGCAAAGAATGACCCTCAGAAAAAGCGCATCACAGTCCCAAAAGAGCATGCAGGTAAGGTAAAGCCACTGTTAAAAATCGAGCAGCAAAATATGCAATTTACCACTTACCGACGAGGTGATAGCTGTTTTAAAAAGGTATCTATTGGTGCTGGGGTTATGCCCAAAAAGGACTTGCCAGAGAGTTATATCGTTGGTGTAAAGTGCGATAAAACCAAGCTAACAAAGGCTTACGATACCGCAATGAATAAATGGCTTCATAAAAAGTAACTACTAAAGCGCAATTAATCTAGATTAAACTGTAATTCACATAGTTTTTGATACAAAGGGTTACTTGCCATTAATTGCTGATGAGTGCCTGTAGCTTTTATTTCGCCATTTTCCATTACCACAATCATATCGGCATGTTTTACCGTGGCCAGTCTATGGGCAATAATCAGCGTTGTTCTATTTTGCATTAAGTGTTCAAGTGCGGCCTGAACATGATGCTCGCTTTGCGCATCAAGCGCGCTGGTAGCCTCATCGAGTAGCAGTATTTCGGGATCTTTTAAAATGGCGCGGGCAAGTACAATACGCTGCTTTTGCCCACCCGAAAGCCTAACACCTTGCTCACCTAAAAAGCTGTTATAGCCTTGTGGTAACTGTTTTATAAATTCATCAGCATGTGCATGTTTGGCGGCCGCATAAACTTGCTCGTCACTGGCGCTTGGGTTGCCATAGCGAATGTTATGCATGACATCAGAGCTAAATAAAATCGGGTTTTGTGCCACCATCCCCATTTTGTTACGCAAGGTGTTTAATGACAACTGTTTAATATTTATATTATGAAACTTAATCGCTCCGCTGGCTGGATCGTAAAAGCGCTGCAATAGTTCAAATAAGGTAGTTTTACCCGCACCGGAAGGGCCAACAATAGCCACAGTTTTACCTGTTTCAATATTTAAGCTGATATTATTTAATGCGCTTACATCTGGGCGAGAAGGGTAATTAAAACTAATACCTTCAAGTGAAATTGCACTGTTGCTGGTTGTTGCATGTAACTGATCATCTTGTGGAATTTCGGGGTTTTGTATTTTACTTTCAACCGCAAGTAGCTCGAGTAACCTTGCTGCTGCTCCTGCTGCGCGCTGTAGTTCACCGTAAACCTCTGCAACGGTCGCTACCGACATGGCCACCATAATGGCATAGAACACAAACGCGCCAAGTTCACCGCCCGTCATAGTGCCTGCGAGCACATCACTACCGCCTACCCAGAGCATGGCACTAATAGCACTAAAGGTAAGAAAAATAACCGCTGCAATTAAAAACGAACGTTGTTTAATTCGGCTTTTGGCAACATTAAAGGCTTTTTCGGTTTCAAGTGCAAAAGCAGATTGCTCTTGTTGTTCATGGCTATAACTCTGTACCACTTTTATGTTTTGAATGATCTCACCCGCGTAGGTGCTGATATCTGCAATCGCATCTTGGCTGGAGCTTGCTAGTTTGCGTACCTTTTTACCAAAAACTAACATAGGCACCAGTACTAAAGGGACGCAGGCCACGACGACTAAGGTAAGCTTTAAATTAGTAACAAGTAGCATAATTAAACCACCGACTAACATTAGCGCGCTTCGCAGCGCCATAGAAAATGATGAGCCGATAATAGATTGTAATAAGGTAGTGTCGGTGGTGAGTCGCGACATCAGCTCGCCGCTGCGATTTTCTTCAAAATAACTCGGATGCAAGGTAACAATACGATTGAATACAGCTTTTCTAATGTCGTTACTGACTCGTTCGCCAATCCACGACATTAAATAAAATCGGCTGAATGTACCCACTGCCAATAAACTGATCAAGCCAATTAATACCAAAACAGCTTGTTGTAATTGCGCTTGCGAGCCGGCAATAAAGCCATGATCAATCACAAACTTAACGCCTTGGCCTAGCGATAAATTAACCCCTGCGGTGGCCAGTAACGCCACTAAAGCCCCTAAAACTACCCATTTATAAGGCTTAATAAAATTGAATATAGGGAATAAAGCGCTAAAGGCGGCTTTATCTGAAGCAGGCTTGTCTGTAGGCATAGTAGATTCTTATTGATGATTAAGGTATAGATATGGCATCAATAGATTAAAAATCAATAGTATTAAAAATCATCAATAAGGAAAAGTTATGACAACTAAACAGGTAACAGGCGAGTTTACCGTTACATTAGCGCCTATAGAGGGGTATGCACACGGGCAGCAAGGCGTTAATTTAGGTCGTATGTCGATTGATAAACAATTTACTGGTGGCCTAACCGCAACTAGCCAAGGTGAAATGCTCAGCGCCATGACCCCCACCCAAGGCAGTGCCGGTTATGTGGCTATTGAACAAGTGGTTGGTACACTTGCAGGCAAACAGGGCAGTTTTGTACTGCAGCATTTTGGCACTATGGACAAAGGCCAAGATCGTCTAATTTTAGAAGTCGTGCCAGATTCTGGTAATAATGAACTTACAGGGCTTAGCGGAAAAATGGCGATTCGCATTGAAGATGGGGTGCACTTTTATGATTTTGAGTATCAACTTTAAAAGGTTATTGCAGTGCAAAAAATAATAGAATTTAAAAAGGCGCGCTTTTTTGGTGGAATTAACCTTGAGGCCCTTAATGAAAAAATTTATCAGTTAAACCAAGATGGTTGGAAACTAGTTAATGTGAGTACTATTACTGGTTTTTTCGGCCAAGTTTATGGTTATGTATTACTGATCGAAAATAATGAATTTGAGATTTAGATGACCTTCTCACTGTGGTTTAGTTTAGTCGCCATTTGTATGATGGGCGCAATGTCGCCAGGGCCTAGTTTAGCTGTGGTATTAAAGCATAGCTTAAATGGCGGGATGAAAAATGGCATGTTGGCAGCGTTAAGCCATGGTTTTGGGGTTGGCTTATATGCAGCGGCCTCATTATTGGGATTAGGCGCATTGATGTTGCAGTTTCCTACTGTGTATCAATTTTTAGTGTACTTAGGGGCAGCCTATTTAGCGTATTTAGGTTTGAAAATACTATTTTCAAAACCAAGTGCTGATGAGTTACAGATTGCTCAGCAAAGTGGTAATAGCAAACAAGCGCTACAAGATGGTTTTGCTATCGCATTTTTGAACCCTAAACTCGCTGTATTCTTTTTAGCCTTGTTCTCACAGTTTATTGACCCTGTAAACTTAACTTTTCAGGTTGGTATGATCATGTGTTTAACCGTGTTGTTGATTGATACCGGCTGGTATTTGCTTGTTGCAGCCTTGACAGAGCTTTCAAAAAAGCGTTTTGCTTTTACTAAATCATCCCCTTGGCTTGATAAAATATTAGCGGTGGTTTTTATAGGGTTGGCAATAAGAGTGGTGCTTATGGTGTAGTTTATTCAATTTTAGCAATCCTTACCGCTTACCTTAAAAACTGTTTTAGTAATTTTTAATGCTCCTGTGAAATAACGACGTGTGGCTGACTTTTCCTTTTAGTTGGTCGATATATTTTACGTTATCCACATGATCGCAGCACTTCATGACTAAGTTCCTTTCCTTGCTAGCTATTGCCCTTGCTGGTGCATACGTATTCATTACACTTGATTTACTTTTTGGTTACACTTTATTGGTTTTATTTTATCCACAAATTAAAAATAAACAGCACACAATTATAAAATCAATAGGGTAGGAAGCTCATGGGGAAATTTAAACTGAGTGCATTAATGCTCGCAATGTTTGCAGCCAGCAGTGCATTGGCCGCAGCTGAAAGTGAGGCACAAGCAAAAGTCAATCCACAGTTAGATGAGGATTTAGAAGTTATTGAAGTAACCGGCTTTAGCCGAAGCTTAATTCAATCACTTAACCAAAAACGTTTTACAGATACAGTGTCAGAGCAGCTATCTGCCGATGATTTAGGAGCGTTACCTGATGTATCAATGGCAGATGCACTAACGCGATTACCAGGTATTTCAGCTGTAAGAACCGGTGGTCAAGCCGCCGAAATAAACATTCGTGGTATGTCGGGTGGGTTTGTGTTTTCAACCCTAAATGGCCGTGAGCAAGTATCCACCAGTGGTAGCCGCAGTATTGAATTTGATCAGTACCCATCTGAATTGATCAGCTCAGCAGCCGTGTATAAATCACCAAAAGCTTCGCTTATTGAAGGCGGTGTTGCGGGTACGGTAGAGCTGCAAACAGCCAGCCCGCTTGATAATGAACAGCAGCATAAGTTTGTGGTCAACGCTAGAGGCATGTACAACGACCGAGCGTCTGAGGTGAACGATGCCACTGAGTTTGGCGATCGCATTAGCTTTTCCTATCAAGGGAAATATTTAGATGACACGCTAGGTGTTGCGCTTGGCTATGCGCGCTTATTTCAACCTAGTGTAGCAACACAGTTTATTGGCCTCGCTTATAACGATAATAAAGATATAGATGGCTTGGCAAATGATACTAATGGCCCTGAAGTAAACCCAGAAAACGAATACATTAGTGAAGGTTTTGAGCTCCAGCATTTAGGTGGTGAAGAAACCCGTAACGGTTACATGGCAGCAATTGAATGGATACCTGTAGATAACTTTAAGCTAAAGGGTGATGTGTTTTTATCACGCTTTGACACTGAGTCATTTGCCCGTGGTTTACGAGTGAAGTTAGGCGACCCAACGGCCACTTATACAAACGCTCAGCTAGAGGGCAATTCAGTGGTTGGCGCCTCTGTTAATCGCACCTCAAAAAGCTATACCCGAATTGAAATCGTTAACGATGATAACCAAGACTTTGACGAAGTAGACAGTTACGGCGTTAACGCGGACTGGCAAGTAACAGAGCGTTTAAACGTCAATATGGATGTGTCTTTGTCGCGAGCAAAGAGTAATTTTCGCAATGGTTTATTGTGGGCATTGGTTGCCGAAGATGCGACAGCGCAAGAGCCAGTGTTAGATAAAAACGTATCAATAAACTATCAGCTTAATGGTTTAAATTTACCGGATGTCGGCTTTAATCAAGCAGCTGCATTTAGCGATATCGACCGGGTAATGGTAAGTAAATACGGTATTTATCCATATCAAAATGAAGATGAAGTAAGTGCTTATCGACTTGATTTTAAATACGAGTTGGATAACAGCTGGTTTAGCTCTGTGGAATTTGGTGCGCGTTATTCAGATCGCGAATACAGCAACAATCGTTCGGTGTTTGAATACGGCAATGACGGTGATTTCTCAGCAACTGAGCCGCCACTGCGTTTAACCAATGACATGGTAAATGTTGTTGATTGGGAAGGCGAGTTTAGCTACTTTCCATCGTATTTAGCGATTGATGTAGATAAAGCGCTCAATGCGTGGTTCCCAGAAGGTGCGCCTACACCGGTGACCACCTGGGGTAACGCAGATGGTGTAGTAGATCCACAAGGTTACACCACTAACTACTCGTGGACTATGTTACAAAGTGGTTCGGTATACGAGGAAGTGCTTTCAGCTTACGCCATGCTCAATATTAATACTGAAATTGGCACTATGCCCGTGCTGGGTAATATTGGTATTCGCCGTGTCGATACCGACCAATCGGCCACGATTTTAGAGAACGTCAACGGGGATTTAGCGCTGGGCGCACAAAATATTACCGATAGCATCGGCATTGTAAATCAAAACTATCTACCTAATGTGCTTGGCACTACTTACACCGACTACCTACCATCGCTTAACTTAAACTTTCAGTTAACTGATAACACGCAATTGCGTTTAGCGGCGGCTAAAGTGATGTCGCGTCCGCCAATAAACCGTTTAGCGGGGGACGCCAGTGCGCAGGCAGATAAAACCACCGGTAAAATAAATGGCTCAAGTACTAACAACCCGTTCTTAAAACCATTTTATGCTGACCAATACGATATCTCTTACGAGCATTATTTTGATGAATCAGATGGTGCGCTTGTTGTAGCCGGTTTTTATAAAAATATAGATTCGTTTATCGATACGATTGCAATTGAGGGATTTGATTTCAAAGGCAATGGTTTTAACGTCCCCGAGTATATTGAAAACCCAGTCAGTGGCGAGCAAGTAGCCACCACTAACGGCACTTACACAACGGCGGTAAATAACGCTAATGGCGGTTATATTCGCGGTATTGAACTTGCCTACACGCAAGTATTTTCGTTTTTACCCGCGCCGTTTGATGGTCTTGGGTTTAACGGTAGCTATTCATACACCGAAAGCGAAGTTGAATCTATCACCAGCTTAGGTGGTGAAACAGTTACACAAGGCTTACCTGGTTTGTCTAAAAATGTGTTAAACGGCACTTTATTTTATAGCTTAGATAATTTTGAAACCCGCCTTAACGTGCGCTATCGCTCAGACTTTGTGTCAGAGCAAGTGGCTATTAATGAACAAGTGGTAAATTTTGACGCCGAGACCGTAGTCGATTTTCAAACCTCTTACCAATTTACAGACTCATTTGGCATGTTGCTACAGGTTAATAACCTCACCGATGAACCCACTCAAAGCTACTTTGGAAATGAAAGTATTACTGGGACTACCCAGTACTTTGGACGTCAGGTTTATTTAGGTTTTACCTATAGCCATTAATGCAAATTGGAGCATACATAATGAATATAATAACTAAAATGACTCATTTGCTATTCGCAGTGAGCTTAACGTTACTGTTTGGCTGTGGTGGTTCAGGTAGTAGCGATGTAAAAGCAGGGCAAACTCTTTTAACGTGTGATGTACCACAAGTTCCTAACACCGAAGGGACTCAATGCGTTGATCCCGAACCTATCTCTTGCGACGCACCGTTATTTCCTGATGCGAACAATGAAAGCTGTATCAATGGCTATAATCCGGACTTACCTGATCCGGTTGTGTTCGCTGGGGAGAATGAAGCCGTATTATTTTATAAGCGCCCTGAAAATGAAGGGTACGAAGGCTACCGCTTACATTCATGGAATACCGACGGTTGTGATGCTTATGCGCCGCCGTTTGATGCTACTGATTGGGCTGATGGTCACGAATACGACGGTATTGATCCAAATTATGGTGCTTACTGGATTGTGGCACTCAAAGACGGTTACACCGAGTGCGCTAATTTCATCATACATATTGGCACAGAAGGCACCGGCAAAGCCCATGGTGATGTGGATTTAACTATGCCACTGATGCAAGACGATGAGCGTTTTGTGCGTATGAACTTTACCTTTGACGGTGAGCCATCTGTATTTGAGTTCCCAGTTGCAAGCTTAGGTGAACGCCCGGTTGCGATTGATGGCGCATCAGCACATTGGATTGATTTAAATACAGTATTGTATAAGCCAAGTAATGAGCTTACGCAAATCATTAAGTTACATTCTTCTGCAACTGCTGACTTGGTGGTTGATTTAGACACTGGGCTAAATGGTGAAACCGTTGAGCTTACAGCAACCGAGTTAAGTGATGAGCAAGCTGCAAAAGTACCACACTTAACGGATTGGACTGCTTATCAAGGCAGTTGGGATGCGGACGCTGCAAAGCAGCTTATAAAGCAACAGCTTGTTGTTGCAGGCTACGATGCGGACGGCAAGCTACTTGAAGCCAGTTTAGTGCAAACAGCAAAAGCCCTTGATGCACTGTACACCCAAGGTGAAAGTGACGCGAATGAAGCCATGTTAGGCGTGCATTATAATAACAATGCAATTGATGTTTCAGTTTGGGCACCCACCGCTAGCAATATGATGATCAATGTATTTGACGCTGATAAAGCACAAGTACATAGCACCGCCATGACGTTAGACAACAATACCGGTATTTGGTCAGTCAGTTTAGACAGCCAATACGACCGTCATTATTATCGCTTTGCGTTTGATGTCTATCACCCAACCACTAAAGCAATTGAAAGCTTATGGAGTACCGACCCTTACTCACTCAATGTATCGAGTAATGGGCTTTATTCACAGCTGATAAACTTGAGCGATGACGACACTAAACCAGAGGGCTGGGACGAGCGCATTGTGCCAACAGTGGCTAACCCAGAAGATGCGGTTATTTATGAAGGCCATGTACGTGATTTTAGTGTTCGCGATCAGTCAGTGAGCGAAGCAAATCGCGGTAAATACCTGGCATTCACTGAACTTGAAAGCGTGCCAATGCAGCACCTTAAGCAATTAGCTGATAAAGGCTTAACACACTTTCATTTACTCCCAGTGACTGATATTGGCACTATTGAAGAAGATGCTTCAGAGCGTGTTGAAATCACTGACACCTTAGGTAAATTATGTGAGCGTATAAACGATGAAGCAGATGCCTGTAAAATCGAAGATAAAAACAGCATCATTGTTGATATTATGCAAAGTTACCTACCTGGCTCAGATGATGCACAAGCACTAGCCAGTGCGATGCGTGATTTAGACGGCTTTAACTGGGGTTATGACCCTCATCACTTTATTGCGCCTGAAGGTTCATATGCATCAAGCAGTGAAGGTATTGCTCGTGTACTTGAAACACGCGCCATGGTGCAATCATTACAAGAAGTAGGACTTCGTGTGGTACTTGATGTGGTCTATAACCACACAACATCATCAGGCGTCTGGGAAAAATCAGTCTTCGACAAACTAGTGCCTGGTTATTACCACCGTTACAACGAAGTATCTGGGGCGATTGAACGCTCAACGTGCTGTGAAAACACAGCAACTGAACATGTGATGATGGACAAATTCGTTACAGATTCAATGGTTATTCTTGCTCGCGACTTTGGTTATGACAGCTTCCGTTTTGATGTAATGGGGCATATGCCTAAGTCATCCATTTTAGCTGCGCGCGAAGCGGTGCAAGCGGTTGACCCAGATAACTACTTCTACGGTGAAGGTTGGGACTTTGGTGAAGTGGCTAATAACCGTTTGTTCACTCAAGCTAAGCAAGCTGATATGGCAGGCTCCGAAGTGGGCACATTCAATGACCGTATTCGTGAAGCCGTGCGTGGTGGTGCAATGTTTAGTAATAACCCGACAGATGGCAATCTAGCGGAGCAAGATACCTTACGTTTATCGCTGGCGGGCAACTTACAAAATTACATTCTTAAAGATTTTAAAGGTAATTCGGCAAAAGGTAATAGCTTTAGCTGGAACACGCAACCAACAGCTTATGCGTTAGACCCAGCAGATAGCATTAACTACGTATCAAAGCATGACAACGAAACACTGTGGGATCAGTTGCAATATAAGCATGCATCAAGCATGAGTATTGAGCAACGTGTGCGTGCGCACAACATGGCGTTGTCTATTCCACTTATGAGCCAAGGCATTCCGTTTATGCAACTGGGTGCTGATTTACTGCGTTCTAAGTCAATGGATCGTGATAGTTATAATGCCGGTGATTGGTTTAATGCTGTTGATTTAACCAAAGAGAATAATAACTGGAACATTGGTCTACCTAACGCAGAGAAGAACCAAGAAAAATGGCCTGAGATCATGCCTATTTCTGCTAACTCTGATGCACAGGCAATGCCACAAGATATTGCTTATGCAGGCGATGTGTTCCAAGAGTTTTTAGCAATTCGCAGTAGCAGCCCATTATTTAGATTAACCACCGAACAAGATGTAATTGACCGTGTGGGCTTTCATAATGTAGGTGAAAACCAGCAGCATGGTTTGATAGTAATGAGTATTGACGATGGTGAAGGTCTCGTTGATTTAGATATCGCAGTAGATGCTGTTGTTGTTGTTATTAATGCGACGCAGCAAGCACTTTCACACACGGTACTCACGGCTACTGGGTTTGAATTACACCCAACTCTTAAAAACAGTGTAGATAGTAGCATGACGGAAGTGAGTTTTACGGCCAGTGAAACCGACGGCACGTTCACTGTGCCTGCTTACACTATGGCTGTGTTTGTTAAACCACAAGGCGAGAGCCAAGGCGCTGGCTTGAGTGCTGATGCAACTGTTGGTGCGCCAGATATCGTCCCTTATGGCAGCACTGAGGTGTATCTTCGTGGTGATTTAAATGAGTGGGGGCTCTCTGATCAATTTGAATATGTTGGCAGTGGCGAGTATCAAATTATGAAGGCGCTGACAGCTGGGGAGAGCTTTGGTTTCAAAGTTGCTTCAGAGAGTTGGAACCTCGTGAATTTTGGTGCTAATTCAGAGCAAGAGGCTGTTGTTCAATTGGGAGTAGAAAAACAACTTAGTTTTAATGGAGCTAATATTAGCTTTACGGCAGACACCGCAGATAACTATTTGTTCTCGTTTAATGCTTCAGATAAAGAAAACCCAACTCTGACAGTGGTAAAAATAGGGCCATTTGGAAATGTGTCGTTATATTTACGTGGCAGTTTAAATGACGCTGGTAGTTTGTGGGGGACAGACGATCAATTCACATACAGTGGTGATGGTTTATATACTTTTTCCAAACAGCTAAGTGCACAAAGTGATGCATATGAGTTTAAAGTTGCTACCAGTGATTGGAGTACTGTCAATTTAGGAGCTGGTGGAGATAGTTCAGAAGTAATATTAGGGAGTGAAACACCTTTAGCGGCTTCTAATAATAACTTGAGCTTGTTAATTGAAACCGAAGGAGAATATCGCTTTGTGGTTAATGCAAATGATCTCGAAGCGCCTTTTATTATTGTTAACTTACAATAAGCTTTCACTAAGATAGCCGAAGCCGAGTTTTATACTCGGCTTTTTTATTATAGTTGCATTCAGCCACAATATTCCCTAGGTTAATAGAATAAATATCAAGGAGGTTATGAATGTCTGAGTTAGCCCTGAAAACCGCAAGTTTTAACCCTAAAGTAAAATCTTACTGGATCACGCTAGGGGTTATTACCTGCTTAGTGTGTTTGGTTGGTATCCCATTGATTCCAATCGTAGCCTTAATAATTTGGATCGTGGCAGGGCGTATGCTTAAAGCAATGTCAGCTAACTTATTAGAGCGTAAGCTAGTAGTAAAACGCGGTGTGTTTTTTAAAGAAGAAAAATCGATTCCGCTTGAAAAAATCACTGATGTGGGATTAAGTCAGGGGCCATTAATGCGACTATTTGGTTTATACCGCTTAAGCTTTGAAACTGCAGGGCAGTCTGGTCACGGTGCATTAGTATCGTTACTTGGGGTAGTTAATGCCAGTGAATTTCGTGAAGCCATTTTAACTCAAAAAGATAACCTCACTTCAGATCAGCCAGCCCAATCTAATAACGATGAACCACAAAGCCAAGTAGAGCTCATCCGCTCGCTTACCTACAGCGTAAAAAATATCGAGCAAATGCTAGTCAACTTGTTGGATGAGAGGAAGTAAGGCGCAGGTATACATTAATTTTCGGCGATCGGTTGATCGCCGAGTGATTTAATTTTTGGCCTTTAAAATGCCTGACAAACAGCTTCTGCTTTACAGGTAATAACTGTGACGTTTTCATAACCTACGCGTGTCAGTGCTTCAGCACTTAATGTTGCACGCGCACCACTAGCGCAATGTAAGTAAATAGGGCGTGCTGCGTCTTTTTCTATTTCCATTAACTTCATTTCAAGTAAGCCGCGCGGAATATTAATTGCGCCGGTAGCGGCTTTGGTTGCATGTTCAGCCGGTTCACGCACATCAATGAGTAATCCTTTGTTTTCACTGATCTCCTGTTTAGCTTGTTCGGCGTCGATACGACGTTGATTAGGCGTAATAATTTTTAGTAAATCGGGGATAGATGTAAGCATGGTGATTATTCCTTAAAGCCAAGTTTGCGTAATAGAGTGATCATTGGGCACCAGCTAGTAAAAGCTGATTGAATTAAGTTTACAGCGATAAAAGCGGTAAAGTATATCCACTTCGGATCGTGATACGTTTGCAAAAGGATTGATACAACAATCATGATGCCAGCGATAAGACGAAGTGCGTTATTGAGTTTCATAATAGTAGGTCACTTATTTGATTGAGTACAGAGCTACTATATTAGATATTATTAAATTAGTAAATTCTAATGTTAGACATTTCTTATCTAGCAATTTATACTAAGTGCATATTTTAGAATAAGAGCATAGTATGAAAATTGACTTTACAGCGATGGCGACTAATGTAGATCAAGCTGAGCAGCTATTAAAAATATTAGCGAATAAAAATCGACTAATGATTTTATGCTCATTACAAGATACCGAAATGAGTGTGTCGCAGCTTAACGAAGCCGTACCGCTAGCGCAGTCTGCGTTATCGCAGCACCTAGCGGCACTGCGCAAAGCCAATGTAGTGGCTACTCGCCGCGAAAGCCAAACTATTTATTACCGCGTGATTGATCAAAATGCCGTGCATTTGTTAGGCACATTATATGGACTGTTTTGCAAGGGCTAAAAGTTATGAGCATGATTGATAACGCAGTAAAAAGCAGCTTAAGTGGCCGTATTCCGGTTATTATTTTTGTGTTGTCGATTTTGTTTGGCTTATTTGCTTTACAACAAACAGCGCGAGAAGAAGAACCACAAATAGTGGTGCCTATGCTCGATATATACGTATCGGCGCCCAACGTAGAAGCTCCAGAGGTAGCCAGATTGGTTACCCAGCCACTTGAAAAGCTACTTGCCCAACTTGGCGGTGTGGAACATATTTATTCCACTACACAAACGAATGCCGCAGTGGTTACACTTCGCTTTGAGGTTGGCCATGACCGCGAACAAGCTATTTTAGATACCTATGCAAAACTTAACAGTTATCAACATACTATGGCTTCTGTTATCAAAAGTTGGCAAATACGGCCCGTTGAAGTGGATGATGTACCTATTGTTATGCTGGGGCTATACAGTAAAGACCCACAACTTTATGGTGATTACGAGTTAACCCGCTTTGCTAACGAAATAGCCAACAGTTTACAGCGTATTGAACACACCAGTGAAGTAAAAGTCATTGCTGGTCGTAAACGAACCCTCACCATTAATTTAAATGCCAGCGCATTGGCTGCCCACCAAACAACCGTAAATGATGTTTTTTATGCATTAAGCGTGTCTAATCAACTAACGCAAGTAGGCAGTGTGGTTGATGGTCAGCAGCAAATTGAATTGCAAGCAGGTGATGTTCTACGAAGTCAATCTGCTGTAGAGCAGCTGGTAGTGAATGTTGTTAATGGCAAAAGTGTTTACTTGCTTGATGTTGCAAACGTTATTGATGGCCCAAGTGAAGTTAAGCATTACCAATGGCTTGCTCAATCGGCAAACCAGCAGCATTTACCAATGGTAACACTAAGCGTTGCAAAACAAACCGGCACGAACGCTGTTGCCGTCGCCAACGATGTTCATCAAAAGATGACGCAGCTAACACGCACGCTATTACCCACTGAGGTGAGCTATGCAGTATTAAGAGATTATGGCCAAACTGCCGATGAAAAAGTAAATAACCTCACTTCAAGTTTAGTCTTTGCGGTCTTTACTGTGGTGATATTTGTGGGGGTGTTTTTAGGTTGGCGTCCTGCCGTGGTGGTTGGGCTGGCGGTTCCTATTTGTTATGGCATTACACTCTCATTAGATTTTGCATTTGGTTACACCATTAACCGGGTGACCTTATTTGCGCTTATTTTATCTTTGGGTTTACTGGTAGATGACCCAATCACAGGTATTGATAATATTAGCCGCTTTTTGAATAAAAAAGGCGATAAAAAACAGCAGATTGTTGGCGCAATGAGCGAAATTCGAAGTGCCTTACTTATGTCTACGCTCACTATTATGGTAGCGTTTATTCCACTGGCGTTTATCACCGGAATGATGGGGCCGTACATGGCACCTATGGCATTTAATGTGCCGGTTAGCGTGATGGTTTCTACCATTGTTGCATTTTTTGTAACCCCTTGGCTTGCGATGAAGTTACTCAAGCCTGATAACGAACAACCCTCCGAGCTTGCTCCTAAAGTTGGTGCATATCAAAGAATATTAAGCCCATTATTGGTTTCTAAGGGGCGAGCAAAACTTGTTTTGTGGCTAACCCTAGCATTATTTATCATTAGTGCCATGTTACCCGTGATGCGTTTGGTGCCTTTAAAGCTACTCCCTTTTGATAATAAAAATGAGCTGCAAGTACTGATAGATATGCCAGAGGGGACTAATCTGGAGCGCACAGCTGCATTTACTAAACAAATCCAAACACTCACATGGCAATTAAACGAAGTAAGTGAAATAGCGGCCTATGTTGGTCAACCTTCAAGTATGGACTTTAACGGTATGGTGCGCGGTTATTATCGCCGTGATGCAGCGAATCTCGCCGAGCTGAGGGTATTGTTAGTGGATAAGTCTGAGCGCGATCATCAATCGCATGGAGTAGTTATGCGCCTTCGCGAACAGCTCGCGATGCTAGCAACCGATGGCATTGTAATAAAAGTGGTTGAAGTACCACCAGGGCCGCCGGTACTGAGTACCTTAGTTGCTGAGGTTTACCGAGATGCTTTTGTTGATGAGCAAACACATTCTCACGCTGCCCAGCAGCTAGCTGCGCGTTTACAGCAAGAGCCTCATGTAGTTGAAGTCGATACCTCAATGGTGGCACCCTCGCCATTACAGCGCTTTGTTACCAATAAAACCAAGGCCGCACTCAGTGCGGTTTCAACTCAAAATATTGCACAAACACTCAGTATTGCCTCTCAAGGTGAAAACGTGGGTGTACTTTATGTGAGCAATGAAACAGAGCCCGTTGATATTAAATTACAGCTACCGTACAGCGAGCGAAATCAGCTTTCGCAATTACTTGCACTTCAGGTTAGGGGCGACAGAGATTTAGCTAAAACCAGTAACGAGTTTGGTTTAAGCAGTGCGCCAAGGCCGTTAGTATCGCTTTCAGAACTCGGTGAATTTACACAACATCATGTTGCTAAAACGATTGTTCGTAAAGATCAGCGCGACGTGATTTATGTTATGGCTGAGCTTAATGGGCGCACACCAGCGGAAGTGATTGCTGATGTGAATGCTGATTTAAATGTATCAAACGATGAGTTTGTTAAAACATCGTGGGTAGGTCGTCACTTTTTTAATAATGGCGGAACAGCCCCATGGCAACTACCACAAGGAACCCATGTCAGCTTTAGCGGCGAGGGGGAATGGCGCATAACTATTGATGTATTTAGAGATATGGGCATTGCCTTTGCGTTTGCGCTCAGTGCTATATTTATAATTTTACGGGTACAAACACAGTCGGCGAGTTTATCGCTGATTATCATGTCAGCTATTCCGTTAACAGTAATAGGCATAATGCCAGGTTTTTGGCTGTTAAATCAGTTTGGTGAGCGCTCTATAGCTGGAGCCCCAGAGCCGGTATTATTTACTGCCACAGCGATGATAGGCATGATTGCCCTTGCAGGTATCGTGGTGCGTAACTCACTTATTTTGGTTGAGTTTATTAATCAAGCTCGCGGCCAAGGCATGGCAATTAAAGAGGCGCTTGTTGCAGCGGGTACGGTGCGAATGCGCCCTGTGCTCCTAACCGCAGGTACCACTTTATTAGGTAACTTAGTGATCACACTCGATCCGGTATTTAGCGGGCTCGCGATTGCGATTATTTTTGGCATTGTGGCGTCTACATTATTTTCATTATTTGTAGTACCGCTTGTTTATTATTTAGTGTTTGCAAGCACAGAGGATAAAGCGCATGCAGGGTAAATCAAAATTTATAGGCACATTGGCCGCGTTATTTGTCATTATTATGGCTGTGCTTTATATGGCGGGCAGCTTTTCTGACAAGCAAACTGCAGGCTTAAAAGAATCACAAATAACGAACTATCAAGGTGAGCGAGTAACGGTAACGCTGCAAAGTATTGCAGGCACTGAGCAGGTACCAGGTAGTGTAATAGCAAAACAAAATACGCAAATTTCATCGCATGTTATGGCGCAAGTTGAGCAGTTAAAAGTACGTGCTGGCGATAAAGTCGCTAAGGGCGATTTACTTATTATGCTCAAGCAAGATGATTTTAAAGCGGCATTAGCGCAAAGCAGTGCAAATATTAATGCGGTGCAAGCGTCGTTAACGCAAGCTAAAAAGCAACTAGCCAGAATGATTGATTTAAATGCGCAAGGATTAGTATCTGTTAGTGAATTAGATGACGCCAAAGCAAAGTTTGAAAACTTAACCGCTAATTTAGCGGTTGCTAAGCAACAGCAAACGCAAGCTCAGGTATCGCTTAATTATACGCGCATTACTGCCCCTATTTCGGGCGTGGTCGTTGAGCGCCTAACTGAACCTGGCGATACTGCAACACCCGGTAAACCGCTGATTACTTTGTATAACCCATTACAGTTACAGCTTGAATTTAATGTACGTGAACAACAAGCAGTAAAATTAAGAGTCGGGGACATTTTAAATGTGGTATTACCTTCTCTAGATATAACAACACCCGCAACGGTGAGCGAAATTGTACCAGTGGCAGATAACGCGGCGCGCAGCTTGCTTATTCGTTTAGAAGCCGATGCGCAACTTGGTTTAATGCCAGGCCTTTATGCTCAACTACAGTTACCAATAAAAAGTACCCAAGGTGTATTAATTGATCCACGTTGGGTGCATGAGTTTGGTCAGCTCAATATGGTGTATGTACTTGAAAACGAAACGCTGGTTAAACGTTTCGTGCGTTTAGGCAGTATTATAAATAACCAGCAACACGTAATAGCAGGCCTAAAAGAGGGTGATGTACTTGCTGTTGATTACATGCCAAGTCAAAGCGATTAAATAAAACTCGCAATTTCATCAATCGACTTTTTATCTAGGGCGTGCAGCGGCACTGTTGCATGCTCATCTGGGTAACCAGTAATAAGTAACATATAAGGGCGTTCGTTGTCTTTATCACGTCCACAAATATCGGTTAGAAAACTCATCGGTTTTGGTGTGTGGGTAAGTGTTGCAAGGCCTGCGCGGTGCAAGGCTTGAATTAAAAAGCCAGTGGCAAGGCCTACCGATTCATGCACATAGTAATTGGTGTTTTTATCGTCCGTATTTACACCCCCCTTTTTTTGACTAAACACCGCGATTAACCATGGCGCGTGCTCTAAATAGGGTTTGTTAGCATCGGTGCCTAAGGGTTTTAGTGCATCTAACCATTCTTCACCCGCTCTGCCTTCATAAAAAGAGCGTTCTAATTTCTCGGCTGCTTCACGAATTTTCTTTTTAACATCACTACTATTAATTGCTACAAAATGCCAAGGCTGGTGGTTTGCGCCACTAGGCGCTGTACCTGCCGCTTTTATACAGGTTTCGATGATTTCTTTTGGCACTGGGCGGTTACTAAAGCTGCGAATACTATGACGGCGTTGACTCGTTTGTAAAAACTCATTCGCACGCGTCAGCATTTCCTCTGGCGGGTATTCTATAAAATCGGCTAATAGTTGGCTTTTATGATTTTGCATGGCTGTTCGCTTCTTATTTTTAGAGTGTGTGGTTTAAAATAGCAGCAAAGGCTTTATCTGCTAAGGTTTATAAAACCCGCGCTACGCATAAAATATTTATATCATATTACAAGGCTTAGCCAATAGATAAGAGCCTATTAGGTATCCTAAAACAGTAAAAGTCAGCTATTTTAGGATACTATTTTAAGCAAACAGGTCGCTATTTTGAGTGTTTATTCATAACGTAAGGCATCAATGGGATTAAGCCTAGCTGCTTTTATTGCGGGAGCTAAACCAAATACAATACCGATTAAAGAGGTAAAACCAAACGACAGCATAATAGCCCAGCCTGGTATATAAGCGTCGGGCATGCTTGGTACAGAGAGCGAAATGAGCTCGGCAGCACCATAGCCAATGACTAAGCCAATTAAGCCTCCAAATAATGACAGCACCACAGCTTCAACTAAAAACTGCAACATAATAAACCCTGGTGTTGCACCGAGTGCTTTCAGTGTGCCGATAACACGGGTACGCTCAGTTACTGATACCAACATAATATTCATTACGCCAATACCGCCAACAACAAGACTGATACCAACAATCCCTGCGGTAATTGCTGTAGCGCTACCTGTAAATTTATCAACGTTAGCGCGTGCTTTTTCAGCTGTTTCAAATTCAAAGTCGTTTTCTTGATTGTCTTTTAGTTTATGTAATTGGCGTAAAATGCGAGTGATTTTAGCAAGTACCAATTCTTCATCACTGTCTTCTTTGAGTCTAAACATAATTTGTACATTGCTGCTACTTGGACCCTCTAATGCGCTCATGGTACTGATGGGAATATTAATATAATCGTCTTGATCGAACCCCAATAAACTACCTTGTTTTTCAGCCACGCCAATAATTCTAAACCACTCGCCGCCAAGTTTAATATATTCGCCTACAGGGTTTTTTGGCAGGTTTAGCTTTTCAATAATGGATGGACCAATAAAAGCGACTCGACGGCGCTTTTCATCATCCTCTGCGCGAATAAAGCGCCCAAGTTCTGGAAAGGTTCTATACGCTTTTTGGTAATCTTGCTCTGTACCCATTACTCGTGATGAGTGGCTTTTATTTCCATATTCAGCGCCACCAGAAAAACGCCAAGTAAACATCAGTGCAGTGAGTGTTTCAGCCTCTTTTACTCGGGCTTTTAAGACTAAAAAATCGTTGTAAGTGAGTTTAGCATTTTTGCCCACCATTTCTTGTTCAATGCTGGTAAAGGGTTTAATTGTGGTTACATCAGGTGCCATATCTGCGAGTTGATCGTTAATTTGCTTAGTAAAGCCTTGCATAACGGCTACCACTGTAATAACCGCGGCAACCCCAATTATAATCCCTAAACAAGTGAGTGCGCTTCGCATGGCATTGGCTTTAATGGCCATTAGTGCTGCTTTTGTTCCTTCCATAATTGCAATAGCAGATTTAAACATGCTGTTTGTCTCCTTCACCTTTACGCACATCGCTCACTACCTTGCCATCAACTAAGCGAATAACTCGCTGGCAATGATCTGCAATTTCTTGTTCGTGAGTTACCAAAATAATGGTGTGGCCTTCATTATGTAGCTCATCAAATAGCGCCATAATTTCAGTGGTAGTTTTGCTGTCTAGATTCCCGGTTGGTTCGTCACCGAGTAAAATATGCGGTTTAGTCACTAGCGCTCGTGCAATGGCAACACGCTGGCGTTGCCCACCAGACAACTGGCTTGACAGATGATCCACTTTATCACCGAGTCCTACACGTTTGAGTGCATCGAGGGCTTTTTGTTTACGTTGTTTTGCGGGTATAAACCTATAAACCAAAGGCTGCATCACATTTTCAAGTGCCGACGCACGCGGAAGTAAGTTAAAGCTCTGAAAAATAAAGCCAACACTTTCGTTACGCTGATGAGCGAGCTCGGTTTCTGTCATACTTTTTACAAGTTTATCTTTTAAAAAATAATCCCCAGTAGTTGGAGTATCTAAGCAACCCAATAAGTTCATTAAAGTTGACTTACCTGAACCTGAAGGACCGATTATAGCGACATACTCGTTTTCATTAATGACCACGTTTACATCATCTAGGGCCTTAAATATTTGCTCACCCATTTTGTATTGCTTGTTAATATGCTCAAGCTTGATTACCGCCGACATTATTGCGCATCCTTGGCAGTTGTTTGCTTAACTTTTACCGTATCATTTTCTTTTAGTTTACTGATAGGACGTGCAGGGCCAATAACAATTCGCTCCCCTTTATTTAAACCTTGGGTAATTGCTTGCTCTATATCTGAAGAAATACCCACTTCTACATAGGCTTTGCTTACAGTGTTATCGTCGTTTAAACGCCATACAAACGTTTTGTCATCTTCTTTTTGTACGGCTTCGATAGGGAGCTTTAAGCCATTCACAGCAAGGCTTGTTGCGATTTCTGCACGGCAGCTCATACCTGCATATAGTTGCCTATCGGTATTATCAAGTAACACTTTCACTCGAAATGATAAACCTTGTGAACCTGCTTGGTTTTTTGCTGAGGTTCCAATGTTAATGACCTTGCCAGTGAAGGGTTGATTGGGGTACGCAGCAGCATAAATATCTGCATGCTGGTCCAATTTAATGCCAGCAATATCAGTTTCATCAACTCTGAGCTCAGCTAAAATAGCGCTTGGGTCGGCAACCAGCATTAAATCTGAGCCAATAATATTAGTGGTGCCGGCAATAACGGTTTCGCCTTCTTTAATATTTACTGAGGCGAGCAAACCACTCATTGGAGCACGAAATACACTTTTGCTAAGTCTATCTTCAGCGATTGAAAGAGAGGCTTTGGCTTGATTATAAGACTCTACTCTGGCTTCAATATCTATTTTGGCAAGGTCGCGTGCATTTTGTAAGTTCTCGTATACTTCTTGCCCTGCTAGGCCTACGTCATAAAGCTCTTTTTGACGTTTAAGCTGACGTTCAATATTCAAAAGGCGTGTTTTACTATGTTTTATTTCTATTTCGCTAGCTCGCAATACCGCTTTATTACGTGTTACTTCTGACTCAAAAGCAGTGGTATCTAAGCGCATTAAAATGTCGCCTTGTTTTACACTTTGCCCTTCTTCAACAAACACCTTGTCGACTCGTCCGGTTACCTCTGAACGTAACTGCACTTGAGTATTAAAGACTAAATTGCCAGAGGCCATAATGGAGTCTGCAATACTACCTTGCTCAACCTGTGCAACATTTACCTCTGGTGCTTTTTCATCGCCAGTAATTTGCTTTGATACAACAAGAGCAATAAAAGCTGCAATTGCAAGGGTAATGATAATCGCTTTTTTCATTTTTATTTCCGTATTTATGAGTAGGCAGAAAAGTTTGCCTACATTCCTTTAAGCAACAATAATAATTGTCCAGATGCTGTAAATGATAATGGTCGGTAGCGCAGCAAAAAGAAGTGCTTTATTAAAGCTGAAATTAGTCCAACACTTTAACCCAATAGCAACCAAAGCTATGCTCCAAAGACTAAAAATACTTAAACTCTCCATCATATTATAGAAGCTATCTCCAAGCTCTAATCCCAGAAATAACTGATTTATAGACGCGTAATTGAATAAACTAATAGGTAATTCATTGTTACTGGCTGTAAGAACTAGCGCAACAACACCTAAACTTGAAATAACCATGGGCATCATGCTCCAAACACCAAAACCATACCACGCACCATAGCTATAATTAGCATCAGGGTCTTGCTTAGATATCAACATGTAATACCCAGATAGGAGTGCATTTATAAAAAGAAGGCCGAAAATACCCCCGCCAATTGCAAACCACACTTGGTTATCGAGGCTTTGCTCCATACTTTGACGGATCATTTTTTTCTCGCCGATTGTGGCATCCACACTCGCTGCAGCAACCTGCTGGTCTAAAATAAATTGTGAGTCTGCAGTGGTATAAAATGTATAAGCAGAGGCTGCAAGGGTTAGAGCGAGAAGTGCAAAAGCAAGCCAAGACCAGCCTTTAGCTTCTTTTAGCCCATTAAAAGCCTTGCTTGGGCTGATAAAAATGTCGATACAAGCAGATAGCGCGTTAGATGACTTCATGATTATTCCTTTATGATTTTTTCAATAGTGAACTATATAGTTATCAGTCATATACTAAGGTAAAAGCGAGGTAAGTTGATTTATTAATTGTAACGGTTTGTTAACAAGGTGTGGCGTGATTAGATTTAGTTAAGTTATTTAAAACGAGAAAGGGCCTTTCGGCCCTTAGTGTTGCAGCAAGTAACACATTCTTTTTATAAGCTAAAGTCGACAGCGTAGGCTACATAAGCTTTAACATCTGAGCCGTCCATGTCGTTATCAGATAGGCCAAAGGTAAAACCATCTTTAGACACTGATACACCATAATCAATAATATTGTCATCACCGATGAAATCGCCTGAGTAATGCCCTATGTGTAGCGCCATTTCAGTGCCATTGCTACCAACAGCGAAGCTGTAATCGGCGTTTAAATACAGTGAGTCACCAAAATCAGTACCATCACCACTGGCAGCAGATGTTGCAAGTACGGCTGCACCAAATGTAAAACCTTGCACACTAATGCTACCGTAAACTTCTGAAAAATCAGCATCTGCACCTGATGCCGCATCTGGGTAAGCGTAATAAATATAACCTACGTCATAACTTACGTTTTCATTAATAGCGCCGCCAAAACCGGCGTATAAATCTAGTTCGTAGGTCATTTCATCGGCCCAAGACGCATTTGACGCCCAGGTACCCGCATAAAAGCCAGATTCATTAGCGTAATCAATACCACCAGATACAGCTGCATCGCCCCCAGTTTGCTCTTGTCCGCGCCATAAGTAGTTAGAAGTAGCGGCTGCATTGGCTGTTACTTCGGCAAATGCAGTAGTTGATGTCATTCCTGTTAATGCCAATGCACTGATGAGTATTGTTTTTTGTAGTTTTAGCATGTTTCATTTCCCATTGTATGATTTTGCACGCCAAGGTTTTTTATTATAAACGACTACAACCTTTGAACGGCGGCGTATTATTAGGTTACTGCAGGGGGAAGTGCACTGTATGTGCCAGCTTCCATTTATTTAATAAAAAATAAATTTTATATTATAAAACAAAGTGTTGAAATTATGCGCAAAGACGCTTAGTGAAAAGTATGTAAGGAAAGAACACACTGCTGGTGCAAAAAAAAGCCTGGCTGCACCATTAGAGCGCTACCAGGCTATCTATATTAGGATCTATTGACCTTTGAAAATTTAACCTTGAAAGGTCTACAGACCCTAACGTTAAGCTAGTTTATTAAAGCTAATTGCGTTTGATATACGTTTTAACCAAAAATGGTACGCATAAGTGTAATTGTTTCGTTTACACCACGGCCTTTTTGTACTTCGCTAATAATAGAGTCACGTTTAGCACGAATATGCTCTGGGATGTCATCAGCAGCAAGTGCGCGGTCCACTAATATTTCAGCCGATTCTTTGCCGCGGCGTGGCGCTTTACTGCTGCTCGAAGTGCTACGTGTAGGTTTATTTAGTAGTTTAATGTAGTTAGAGTTATCTGCAGTATTCGTATCTGCATAATAAAAAAAGCAAGGTATTAGCGCTTTTATATCCACTAACTGAGTTTCTAGTTCATTACCTGCATTGGCCATTTTAAACCATGACATAGCGTGAATGCTTTGTACTACATCTTGCCAGTAACGCTCAAAGTCACGGTTATTTAATTTGGTGATACCAAGTGCGGAGCAAAGTGCATCTAAGCGACTGTTACTAATCGGTGTAAATACATCAGGGCGGCGCATTGCTAATAAACGGGTTGCAGGCGCTAGTGTTGGTTTTTCATCACTGCCATTAAATGCACTCAAGTAAGCAATTACAAATTGTTGGTAATTACTTTGCGCTACATCACCCTCAAGTGGGATATTGCTCAGGGCATCGTCAAATGCACCTGGCAAGTCAGCCAACATCTGATGAAAGCCTTTAGCACTTTTTGTAGAGGCAAACCATTCTACATCAAAGTTATAAGTACTCGGGTCGAGTGACGCCATGTGCTTACCGCTAAAAGCGAGTAAGTCTTCAGGGATCATGTCTTTTAATGATTGTTCACGTAGGCCTGAGATATAAGCAGTTAAACGTAATTGCTCATCAAGTGCCACCAGTTCTTTATGTTGTTCTACAAACATACTCACTACCGGCCAAGGTGCTACCCGTAATGTTTTTAACTGTAAAAAGCTAATCGCTGAAATAAGTTGGTCGTGCAGTTTTTTTAATAATGGTAATTGTGAGGTTTCGAGTAAGTCGTAATTAATGCGGTCGCGGCTTGCACTTAATAGCTCGTAACACCAACCTAAAAAATCTTCTGGATGGTTTTCCACTTTCACGGCCATCAGGTTTAGGCTTAGCTCTGAAGATTGCTTCAGAATGTTTTGATAAATTTGACTTTCTTGTTCGCCTAATGCCATTTTTGACGGTGAAATTAGCAGTTTCTTCATGCCTTGTAGACTCTCCGGTTAGATATATTTTTTAGTCGCTACATTTTAGCTTATTTAGGCTAAATACAACAGGGGCGCGCATCATACCGAACAATTGCAGCAATGTAATCAGGGGCATGAATCTTTAAATTTATTAAAATGAGTTTTGAAAACCTGATTTTAAAAAGGGATGCCCTAATTGATATGTTTTTATTTATTTAACAATGCTTTTAGTGTTAACTCCCGCTATGATAAGAACATTATTTGCACGTTTGAAAGGATGATCATGAAGACCTTATTTAAAATTATTGGTGTCATATTATTGCTATGCATAGCGTTAATTGTTGCTGCACCATTTTTAATTCCTACTGATACCATTTTTAATAAAGTGTCTGAGCAGGTTGAAAAAACAACCGGGCGCACATTAACCATAAAGGGCGATAAAACCCTCAGTGTATTCCCTGCATTAAAATTAGAGCTTAATGATGTGCATTTTGCCAATATGCCTAGCGGCTCTCGCGCTGATATGGCAAGTATGCAGCAACTTGCCGTTCATATTCCTTGGCTTTCATTACTCGGTGGCGAGTTAAAGCTAGAAAAGTTTGTCATTAATGAGCCTGATATTTTGCTAGAAACCGATAAAAGCGGTAAAGCTAACTGGCAGTTATTTGATGCAGTGGCCAAGCAACCTGAGCAGCAAGCTAAATCGGGTGAGGCAGTCAAACTACCTGAAAACTTTGATATTCAATTAGGTGAAGTCGCTATTTATGGCGGGTCGTTTACATATTTAGATAGTCAAACGGGTGCTAAACAACAAATTAGCGATTTAGAACTGGCTATATTACTGCCTTCACTGCGCAAACAGCTCGAAGTCAAAGGGGCTATTACTTATATGCAAGAGCGATTTGAGCTTGATGTAAAACTTGATACTCCAGCAAAAGCGATTGAAGGTGCCACATTTAATGTAAAGCAAACGCTTAACTCACGTTTAGTCTATTTAACGTTTGATGGCAGCATAGCCAAACAAGGCCAAGACATTAAAGGACTTTTAACACTTAACGGTGATTCAGTTAAAAATATTGCTAACTGGCAAGGGGTTGACTTAAACGCTAAAGACAATGCGTTTAATGCCTTTAGTATCAATACCCAAATGCACTTGCTCAGTGAGGAGTTTAACCTAACAGAATTAGTTGCAACGCTCGATGCACTCGAGATTAAAGGTAAAAGTAAGGTGAATCTAGGCAGCCGTTTAGCGGTTAATGCTGATATTGACCTAGGGATGCTTGATTTAAATCCTTACTTACCAGAAACCGTAGCTAAAAAAGAAGCCCCAGTAAAAGACGAGTCTAAGCCTGCAGAACCGATTGTATGGGATGATACTAAAATTGATTTAAGTGGCTTAAGTGCATTAGATGCAAATGTGATTGTTCGTTCAAGTGGTTTAAAAGCTAACGACATTAAACTAGGCGCTAATCAGTTTACTGTGGCACTTAAAAATAGCATTGCTAAATTAAGCTTAGATAGCTTTGCCGCTTATGAAGGAACAGGTAAAGGGGTGGTTACTATCAATGCCCAAAATACCCCTTATAAAATAGCAACCAACTTCGATTTAGATAAAATAGAGGCGCAGCCCTTACTTACTGATGCTGCAGGCTTTGATAAGCTAATGGGCAAGGGCTCTTTAAGTTGGAATCTAACCACGGCAGGGCAAAGCCAAAAAACATTCATTAACGCGCTTAATGGTAAGCTAGGGTTCAAGTTCGCGGATGGTGCCGTTAAGGGAGCAAACGTAGCGGAAATGGTGCGTAAGGGTAAAGAGCTAGTTAAAGGGAACTTTAATGCCGTGTCTGAGGGATTAGATACAGGGTTTGAAGAATCTGAGAAAACCGATTTCTCTGCACTTTCTGGTAGTTTTAACTTTACCAATGGCGTAGGCAAAAATACTGATTTATCGTTGATCAGCCCTTTAATACGCATTTCAGGTGAAGGAGACGTTGATTTACCGCAAACGCTCGTTAACTATCGACTAGTAACAGGCGTCGTGGACTCTATTGAAGGTCAAGGTACAACCGATGACAGTACTGGCTTTAAAGTTCCTTTACGCATAAAAGGCCCGTTTCATGACGTGAATATAAAGCTTGATGTAAGCAATGCTTTAAAAGATGAAGCTAAGCAAAAGCTTGATGATGCAAAAGACAAAGCTAAAGATAAAATTAAAGACAAATTAAAAGGTTTGTTTGGCTAATTTTAATTACTGATATAAAACAAGGCATCAATAAGATGCCTTGTTTGTTTTATAACCACCTGTAAATTAGATAAATAGCATAGAAAACCTCGTTTTAATTTAGCATCCCTATTAAATTAATTAAAAAATAACCTACCACTCCCCCCTCAATGCTGATACAATTGCCCGCCCTTAAGAGACATCTAGTATGTTTTTTGAGTGGAATTCAATCGAAATGTCTTGATTTTAAACAAATTTAAGACAAGTTGTAATTACTACACCGGAGGTCATTAACATGATCCAAATGCAAACTCAGCTGGAAGTTGCTGATAACAGCGGCGCTCGCAAAGTGCAGTGTATAAAAGTCCTTGGTGGTTCACACCGTCGCTATGCAGCGATTGGCGATATCATTAAAGTTTCTGTAAAAGAAGCGATTCCTCGCGGTAAAGTGAAGAAAGGTGATGTTAAAAACGCGGTAGTTGTGCGTACCAAAAAAGGCGTTCGTCGTCCAGACGGTTCATTGATCCGTTTCGACAGCAATGCGGCTGTTATCTTAAATGATAACTTGCAGCCTATTGGTACTCGTATTTTCGGCCCTGTGACTCGCGAACTTCGTAATGAAAAGTTCATGAAAATCGTTTCACTAGCCCCAGAAGTACTGTAAGGAGTCTATCATGGCAGCAAAAATCCGTCGTGATGACGAAGTAATCGTACTAGCAGGTAAAGACAAAGGTAAGCGCGGCAAAGTGCTTTCAGTTGTAACCGAGTCTGGTCGAGTATTTGTCGAAGGCATTAACTTAATCAAGAAACACCAAAAGCCGGTTCCACAGTTGAACCAAGCTGGCGGTATTGTTGAGAAAGAAGCGTCTATCGACGTATCAAACGTTGCGATCTACAACTCGGAAACGAGCAAAGCAGATCGTGTAGGTTTCAAGATTGAAGATGGTAAGAAATTACGTATCTTTAAATCTACTGGTAAAACTATCTAATAGTTGGAGTAGAATGATGGCGAAACTGCATGAAGTATATAAAGACAAAGTAGTTGCTGAACTTCAAGAGAAGTTTGGTTTCAGCTCTGTCATGCAAGTCCCTCAGATCGAAAAGATCACATTAAACATGGGTGTGGGCGAAGCCTTAGCTGACAAGAAGATTTTAGATAACGCTGTTGCGGATCTAGAAGCTATCTCTGGTCAGAAACCTTTAATCACTAAAGCACGCAAATCTGTTGCTGGCTTCAAAGTGCGTGAAGGTTACCCGATTGGTTGTAAAGTAACCCTACGCGGCGAGCGTATGTGGGACTTTTTTGAGCGTTTGGTTTCAATCGCTATCCCACGTATCCGTGACTTCCGTGGTGTGAGTGCTAAGTCTTTTGATGGACGCGGTAACTACAGCATGGGCGTACGTGAACAAATCATCTTCCCAGAAATTGATTATGATAAAGTAGACCGTGTACGCGGTATGGATATCACAATCACTACATCTGCGAAATCAGATGAGGAAGGCCGTGCGTTGTTAGAAGCGTTTAACTTCCCATTCAAGAAATAAGGGTAGGGTTATGGCAAAGAATTCTATGAAAGCGCGCGAAGCAAAGCGCACTAAACTAGTTGCTCAGTACGCTGAAAAGCGTGCAGCACTAAAAGCTATCATCAGTGATGTTAATACATCTGAAGATGATCGTTGGGACGCGGTACTTAAGCTACAAGCTTTACCTCGTGATTCTAGCCCTGCACGTCAACGTAATCGTTGTAACATTACGGGCCGCCCACATGGTTTCCTTCGCAAATTCGGCATGAGCCGTATTAAAGTTCGCGAAGCAGCTATGCGCGGTGAAATTCCTGGCCTTAAAAAGGCTAGCTGGTAATAGAATCATGGGAGTAAGACTATGAGCTTGCAAGATCCTATCGCGGATTT